>Ga0224511_10003461_pt1 | contig 11376 bp, 5 predicted proteins | sample SF_May12_sed_USG_2_FD_169988 | JGI IMG/M metagenome (GOLD analysis project Ga0224511, IMG submission 169988) | Sediment microbial communities from San Francisco Bay, California, United States - SF_May12_sed_USGS_8_1 | ecosystem: Environmental > Aquatic > Marine > Sediment | place: USA...
AATTTTCATAATTTGTCAATTCTACGCGAACTATATTTGCGGAAGCACAAATCTCCCCAGATAGGGTGTAATCCTACGGTCTAGTATAGAGTTGATAATAACGTAGTGACGTCACCATCTATGTATAGAATGTTGGAATATAGAACAAAAAGATATCTTAAGTATCAAAATTTTCATAATATACTACTTTTTCTATTGCGGCGATTTTCTCAGAGCCTGGCTTCACAATATGGCAAGCCATTCCTTTTAAAAGGAAATTTTATATGTATATTGTCTTTGCCGTCCACTCGCTCAAAATACTTCATTTACCTGCTTTAAACAAAACCAAATTATAATGTATTTTTATTCTTAAAATAAACTATTAAAGTTTTGTTTATTTACACGTTTACAAAAGTGAATATAAAATAATTACTCATATCAGAAACTTGTCAATTGTTTTGTTTAACATTACATGTACATGTCATTTAAATAAATGTTGGTAGGGGAATAACAGAATGCGAATGAGAACAATTAATTTGTTATTGGTATATAGCAGTGTCCAAATATCTGCTATAAATGGCACTGGGACATATGCAGACATTTCTATGTTCTCGTGCTAATGTTACATTGAAGATATAGAAAAAAACTGAATTTTAAAATGACAGAAACTAGAATATCTCATTTAAAACACCTTTTCCTCTGAGGATTAACATTCCTCTGAGCTACGTACCACACTAATATTACGTAATTGCTAGAGTGGATGTTATTTTGCAGTTTTGTTTTAAGAACTGTGGCTACAGTTTCTTTTTAACGAGTATTAAATGAGTATACCACCGCCTAAATGCTTCTAAAACCCGGCACCCGGAACCCTTTTCTTCGATGAGATCCGTTCCAGGGTGCTAACATTTGGTACTTTTTACAAAAATAATTAAAGAAAAATGGTAGGAAAGTCTTATTTTGTTTTGTAAAATTTAATTTAATTACAAATGGTGTACACTATAAATCTTTAAGTTTTGTTGTGTATGCGTAATTACCCCACCCTACACCCATCAACACTTTGAAATTGCCACTTAGAACAAATTAACATGGTAACCTATATTTTTTTATTTTATGTTTGTTATACATTGGCTAATATATTGGTAGAATTTGGTGAAATTCTATTAGGTAAAATTTTAGTTAACTTAAAAAAACATCCCTTAGAATGAAAAGATTAGCGGAAAATGTATTTGTCGTAAATAAGGTAATGCTAAATTTCTATATGTGTTTCGTTATTTGTATTGCAATATATAGCAATTTATTTGTAAAATATAATGTATTTAACTGAAAAAAAGAATTTCATATGATTTTTTGTGATGCATTCTATAATTTTATGCCTAAAGACAAGTATTTTGAAACTTATAAAAAATGTTCAAAATGTGACATCTTTGGTAGCTAATAAAAAACAAGAAACACCGGTAAGGTCTTATTTATATTTGCTTTTTCAGTGTACAACATCATGTTCTTGACATACACAAAGTTTGAATAAAATCTATTATTAGGAAATTTTTCATGAAACTGTAGCGACAGCCTTTAAAACTCAACCGATACAAGCGTGTACAAACGTATTTAAAATATCTCCCTTTCAGCGTGTTGTCGTTGACAGCCTAGAATAATTATGCTATTCTATGTAAAGTAGAAAAAGAACGCGGCATTGCGAAGTCTCTGTTCTTACAGTGGCATAAGAAAAAAACGGGAAGAATGTGTAAACTGAAGAAAAAAACAAGACAGTTAATGACGATTGTTTCCAATTGAGCCATGTTGCCTAGATGTACGTATATGTGGCTATAGTGTACGGCGTTCCAAATATTATTAAGAACAATAGTGGTTAAGCATTAACACATCATGACATTGTGTGAATATTTTCTTAAATACAATCAAATGGCTATATCCATGAATGTAAAAACCAACTTTGTAATTGTTGGAGCTATATTAAAATGATTTCCTAACAAATGCCATAACCGCGTGGGCAATCCGAAAGTAAATGGACATTGAAAAGAACGTTCTTTATCGCAGACCGTAACTTAAAATACTGAACATGTATACGTTTGTAATTTTTAGTGAAACCTATACATATACACCTCCAGACGTTTAATATAGTTTTTAAAACATACATTAACTTGACGTGCAATTGTGAAAGGACATGTCTAGTAAATAAAAAGGACATTGCCGTAAAGCCTTTTATATCCCCGAGGGAAATTCAATCACAATAAATGTTTAATGCATGTTGCAATAATTCACACCGATAGCTATTTCATTGTCTCTGACAGACTTCCAGCTAGCTGTGGGCGATATATGCATATGTTTACTAAAACGTTTCGTGCAAATCTGATGAATACATCGATTTTTTTCTCAATTCTTCCCGTAATTGCAAATAGCTTACTTACATTTCTCACTTGTACCCTAGAACACACCAATTCCGGCCGAAAAATGATCTAATGACAATCAATACGTCGTTTCTGTGTTATTTGCTGTTGGACTTCGAGTATGGCCGTTTGAGATTTATTACAGTCGCTTGTAAGAAGGTGAACTTTCGGATTAATATAACTAGATATTAGTTTCTCTGCTGAAATCACTTTCTCGTGCAAGCAATTAAGTACACAGAACCGTGAATTTGTTTCTGACGTCATTTTGCTTGTTAATGTGGTCTTTGTACTTCTCGTATCAGTACACATGAATAGATGTAAGTCTGCAGAAAGAATTTCGCTACAAGTCAGTTGCTTAAAATAGAACAAATGGCAATGTGAGTGTTGAATATATTCTTATTTAAATTATTGGTTAGTGTTATAAGTTTTATCAATGAGCCATCCGGATGCTGGTTAGATACATTTTGCGTGATCATGACCAAGGATAAAGACCGCAGGCGCCAGTTATTGATGTCAGAGAAAAATATGCTATCCCACAATTGCAGTGATATAGTTCACTGCCGCATTCCAGTGCTATATACATATATGATGGGCGTCCATTCGTTGTATTTTAATAATAAACAGTGTGTGTCAACATTAATTCCAAAGAATTATTTGATCTAAAACGAAGAACGCCCGCATTGGTATAATACATGTGATGAAGATTTCTTTCGGTTTTTAATAAACATTATTATATAATTCATTTTATTTTAGTCTGTTATTATATCTTGCACCTTTTCTATACCCACTACATATAAATATAGATCTATTTTTTGCATATATTCGTTAGGATTTGGGGTTCCAATATGGCCGTTTTTCTTGTGATGGTTCCCGATTTCTTTATATTATAAGTATGCACTGTATTGTAAATGTTGAGAACCACCAATACTAACTTCCGGATTGTTTACGTCAGATAGGGTTTTCCCGGGAAACACTCTTTTCCATATTTTTGTAGGCCATAGTCTCGGGTTATGGTTAGGCATTAATTTGTTTTTTTTTTATTTAATATGCATAAATTAATGCGATATTTATCTTTGCCGCATAAGCTTAACATGCTACATCGCATTGTTATATTTTTGACAACAAAAACAAACACTTAGTGGTGTGAGACCTAAGCTATGGCCATGGTGACTCTGTGACCTATGTAAAAGATTCACACCCGGTTTTCCTAGGGACTACTAAAACCCGGAACCCGGGACCCGGGATGGGCTTGCTAATGATGCTTTTGTATCAAAAATATTTAAAGATTCCATTACATAATTTGTGTAAATATCATTGAAATAGAAAATGATAAGCTTCAACACATATGCACATAATATAATGAATGCCTGAAAATCTTCTATTCCACATTTGTGTTTACATTTTCATGAAAATAAAAGATTTACAAACATACACTTCGAAAACAAATTTAATTTTCATAATTTTAGCATTGTCATTATAATCATTTAATATTCCATTAAATAATTTGTCTACATATCATTTAAATAAAAATGATGGCCTTCATTACATGTGCATAATATTACAAAATGTTAAAAGATCTCCAAATCCACATTTGTGTTCAAACTTTCAGGAAAATAACAGATTTTAAACATCTGATTGTAATTGTCTTATTACCTCACCTAAGCAGTTCATTGTGATTAGTCTCAGAACTGATACCAATTACGTTTTTCATTGCATTTCACTCCATTGGGTATCAGATTTCCTTGCTGTGTTTCTTAACCATTTGCGTTTCTAGTTTTAGAAACGATCATTCTAGGACATTATTCAACCCATTGTTAAAAGTAACCACTTGTTAAATTGTTTAATACAAATGTAGTTCAAAGACCAAGCGGTTTTATCAAACTAACATAATTCAAACCATTAACCCAAAGGAAGTTTCCACATGGTGTTATTTCTGTTTCAATATCCGCCATTAAAATCCTGGTTGACCTTATACATTGGCTGAGGTCATAACACTAACGTACAGTGAGTACCGAGGTGTTCCGAAAACAAGTTCGAGTTATGAAAGTCAGAAATACAGTGGATGTGTCATCAACTTTTTAGTAATGGACTTACTGTTTACCAATGTGACTAGCATTCACAAAAGTTTCCAAATGTCTCACAAAATAATTAAAACACTTACTACAACTTGGCAACCCTTCCTTTTTAAAGGAAATTTTATTACTCTTAATTCAAGAATATAACGGTCGCCATAATGTTCTATCGTCATGTCTTTTAAACATGACAAGAAGTTTACAAAAGAAAAGAAGAAAACCTATTCTATTATGTTTGCTTAAGTATTTATCCGTGTTTCTTACACTTTTTTCTATACTATTATACCGTGTATGTGACTTTACAATATCCAGTTAAAGATAACAGTTGTACATAATTACATTTTAAACGTCGACAAAAAGAAGCGTTTATATAAGACATAAGACTGTAACAAATACAGACAGCATGGAATAATATAGACTGTAGTTGCTCCCGGATATACCATAACACAGATCGGAAAGCCAGGAGACAACAAAGGGAATGGTCCTAAAATACGTTAGAAAGCAATTAATTGATAACGTGGACCGGATGAGCGATCTTGACATTAGCGGCCTTAAAAGGTATTATTTCCGATGTTTCATTCGTCTGCCGAACGTCTGCTAGATGCAAGATAAAACAATGTTTTATTTCCATAGCACGTCTGCAATGGTGCATTGTACAATAATGAACAATATTTAGGGAGGGGGTTCATTGTTCATTTACTTATAATAAACTATATATTTAACAAAAGTTGTAACCACGTTGTCAATCTGGAAATGTAATTCTTGCTTCTGCTCTTTGTTTAACTGTAATAAAATGATGGCTTTTGGAAATATTAAAATGTGTTTTTTATAAATATGTAACTTAAGCAAACATTAGCGTGGGTATTTTAACTTGCATTATGCATTGCGGTATCATTATAACGTATGAATCACATTCTTCAGGTTGAGTCAGTAAACATTTTGAGGCCCCCAAGATGACCTCCTTAAGGCTACGAACACATTGTGTAATGATGCATATTTGTAACTGTATGTCTATTTTATTCATGTTCTGTTACACTCTGAATTTATGGACGTTATGATGTTTTTTATACAAAAAAACGTCATTTTGCAACGTGCAAAAGTCGTTCGTCTCAATTCCATAGAAACAATGTTCTTTGCCTGCACAAATCAGCAAAACCTCTTTACGCGTTTTAACAACATTTATGCTGTATTAAATACCTACCGCTGTATATACATGTATGAGCAATGACGCACTGTCTATACGACAACTTGATAAATCACCTCGACCACCTCTGCTGGTCTCCAAGCTCAAACGAAAAAAAAAAGGAAAATATTGACTGGACGCGACGTCTTAAGACGTTATAGTTAATCTGCTGCATACGTCTGATCATGCTATTAGAAGGCACTGGGCCAATACGTCTAGTTTGGATTATAAATTAGTAGACTTTATCATATATTGTCGTGTTTTGTTCAAATAAATAGCTTTCATCAACTTACTATTGTCTAGTTTGTGTTTAATTAAACAGACTTCATCAGAAATTGTCACAAAATTCAAGAAAATGTGTTATTTAGTGTGAAAATCTTCTAAATTGGTCTACATTGTTTACGACATTCTTTCTTTGAACATCTCTTCAATTTATATTTACACATAGCAATACTTATCAATTATATGGAAATAAACATTCATTGATTCCGCTCTTCCTTGTCAGACAACTTGTTTCTTTTCATGATTTTGGTTTTCCAGTCATTCTTGACTTCTTAAAGTTAAATTGAAAGGCTTTGGTGAACATGGCCACGATTATAGGAATGAAACATGGTATATTCATTTGCCACTTTAAGTCAGCGATAGCAACATATCTTATTTTCAGAGGCCTTAAACCAGATACTAGTAATAATCAAAAAATCCCTAGGCGCAATTGTTTGAGTAACAAGATAAATTGAAGGGATGTTCAAAGAAAACATGTTGTAAACAGTGTAAACAGGTTCAAGTTCGTTAACGAGTTCGTTCATGCTTTACAGTGTATTAACAAGGTGAGTAGGTGGCAGAAAGAACATTTCGACAGTATATTGGTGGCTGTCTTCCGTTCTTAATTCATTACAGTTCTGTATTTCAGCTACAAGTATGTCATGTTTTAATCAAAGCGGAAACTTGTTCGGTACAAATTGGTTGTATTGACATAATGATGTGCATGTGAGGAACTCGTGTGCTTAAGGTACAAGACAAATGTGTTGTAGTAACCATGTTAACAATGCAACGCACGGCCGACCAACGTGGTACTGTGTTGTCTGCAGCAAGTGCAAACAATGCAACTAGAACAACATTCTAAACATGTTAATATCATTTTGCGTGCTCTATTCTTACTAATACTGTATATATCTACGAGTTACATGTGTATCTTTTATCAATGTTTTAAAGTTTAAACAGTATATAATAAATGGTAAAGTAAAGACATTTGCGTTCGTTAATCATTTTGAGCATCAACACACTCATTTTGTTGCTGATACCAGTACAATTAAACTGATGAAATAGAAAGCCCTCAGGAAGCATAGCCCGCATAGGCAAAAAACAGCCTCGGCTTTATTGAAGCCGTTCATCAGTGGTAATGAAATATGCCACACCACTGACGCCCCATAACGCATGAGCGGATCTCTATGTTCAAATGTACACATCATGCAATCCATGATTCCCGAGAACCAGAAAAATATAACTACACAATTGTAAAAGCACGGGGCGACATTTTACAGCCGCCACACAGGCACTAAACACCAGCTGTAGTAAGTTAAACTAAAGTTGTATACACATATTCGGAACAGAAAACACAAATTACGAAACATCGTTAAATTTCTATATTTTTTGTTTACAAAACCGACGAACAGGCTACCAACATTTGCAGGTGTTCATCATTATTATTACAAAATATCCGCAAAATACAGAATGTTAAGTATTTGTCAATCTTTCGATTGAAAACTACGTAAATATTAATTAGAAAAGGGTATGCCATAATATTTCATCTCAAATGCTTTCTGAAACATTTAATGGTTTTAGTTTTTCATAGTTAACATAATATTAACATCATTTTTTCTAATTTGCAGGTAAATGTACATTTACAGTGTTAGACTGTATTATCCCGCTTCTTTGTGAAAGTTTATAAAACCGTGCTTTAAATCAGTTTTACACAATTACCTCATGGCTTTGAAAAGCCTTTTCCTGCCTTTGCCCATGTTCATATAATTATTACAAGTGTTTAAAAGACACGTGTTTTATAGATTGGAAATACAGCGACAATTGCATTGTTTTAAACTAAACGAACAAAGTGTCTTACATTTTGTTCATGTATGTAAATATTCCCAAACATCTTGATTATACCGTTTTTAATTATTATTATTGAATATACACAAGTGTTATTTTGATCACTTTTATCTTTTCACTTAAGCGCAATGTCATGTTAATGATAACAATTTAAAAAGCATTTTCAAACTTACCAACCTAAATGAATGATACCAAAGATGTTGTTTTTTTTCTATTTTAAACATTAAGAGTGTGTCAATTTTCCTTTCAGATAACAAAAATACAAACGTTCGATGAATAGTTTAACAAACTTACAAAACACGGTAGCAATAACGTCTAGCAACACGATCGCATACACTTTGTTTTAAATGCAAGGCGCATTAATATCGGTCCTTCGTCGTACTCAAACTGTGTACTGTTAACATAATATACATATCATACTAATATATTAACATGACTCTTTAATTGGTTGTCCGTGTAATAAGCTACACAATATTTAATATAAACGCTATTTAACTAGTTAGTTGTTTTGACTACAGTTGTGTCTTCGTAAACGTTTAACCAAGAACAGATATCACAGTGGGAATGTCTTATCTATATAACGTTATAAGTACAAACTAATACTTAGTTCATCATTGCCATCAAACAGAAATAACACAATTGTCGTATCTTGTCAAGATCCCTGTGGTTTCCCGATTGCGGTTTGATTCAGTGACATAAACGCGATCTTGTGATTGTATACATGCTTTCACAAAAGGATTTGGAAATGCTAAGTGTGTGGTGGTGTTAAATGCAAAGGTTCTCTCGACAAATGATATTTTCATTTCATGTGTTTTCCTCCGTTTGTGTAAGTAGTAATACATAAAAAGTGTTTGCAGTACATAGATACATTAATCCTAACAACAAATAAACACCTACTGATTGTGTTCAATATAAAACCGTTATTTGTTGCATGCCGAGTAAACTAAGTTTAATAAGTAAACAAATATTTATTAGTTTACATGATCTCATTCATTGAAGACACATCGCAACACAAAAACAACCCACAAACTGATGTTTTGAAAGATGAGGTCAATACAAACATGTCATAAAAAGACAGTTACGGCTGGCATGTGACTGCGCTGTGTATCATGTAGAGTGGGAGTAAGCTTCGTTCTCGAAATGTGTCACTATTTTTACACGCTGTTTACTTCAGAAATAATATCGTCAGAATGTCAATGGAAATTAGGTTAACATCATTGTGCCTACAGGTAATCGCCAATTTACGATAGTGTGGACTAGCCATTACATTAGGGAGGCTTTTAGCAGCATTGATAATGTTGCTGCGTTTGATTTTTAACCATCCAAAATGCGAATGCCGTTGGTATAAATTAACAAAATAACGTTAACAAAACACATTTCGACTTACCCAGAACAACGTTACACACGTTAAAAAATTTCAGATTTCTTTAAAGAAAGGGAGGATAGACAGCCGATGATTGCTGTCATTATTACTCTTAATAGACTCCTGAACATAATATGATCTACAAGTAAAAGAAACACAGAACCACGAAAAGCGTCTAACGAACTATTGCTCCGATGCCAAATACAATGATGCCATACTGCCATGTTAGTTATATTTCGTAGTGTAGCCAGAGAATTGCATTTATATGGATCAAACTATACACAGAAGAAATCGATGTCTATTTGTAATTTAAAATATAAATACGTCTTCGTATGCAACATGTTAGACACACGAAATGATGAAAGGTATCTAGCACGCAAAATGTAATGTTTGTTTAATATGAGTAAATACCCTACCACACTGCACCTGGTAAAGATATTGGTTCCAATGTAACAATTTGTTTAAAGGAAGGAGAGCAGCATTGTTCAAAATTACTTGAGAACCTCAACTATTCCAAGTTTTACACTTAGTCTAGTTAAAAGTACACAACTATACATACTGTGTGTATGTGTTCAAATATTGGCAATTGACACATTATATTTGGTTTAGAAGAAAATATATGTGACGTTTTCATTGTGTCTTAAAAGCTACCCTTTATAAATCCATTTCCGATAAGCAACACGTGTTCAAAAAAAGCCTATGTATTCCGACTGGTTGTTGCGTCCATGGTTATGTGTAACAAAAATCAGTTGTAAATAATCTACAAAGCACTAGAGGTAAGAGGTGTTCGTAAAAACACCTGCAAGGGCTTTACTATGACTGTTAACGCAAACGACAAACACTTCAAACGAAAACGCCCTTTAAAGTATTTATCTATATGCTACAACTGTTTAACAAACATGCTTACAAAACAGTTTTGTCGTTGGCATTTTAGTTGTTAATTTTTAATGGCTTTTTTATATTTAGACACGTTGAAGCTAAAAACCTTTTCTATAGAGAATAAAAGCCACGTATTGATCAAGACAACGTGGTGCTTATTATAAATACATCCTATAACTTAAATAAATAATTCTGTTTTATATTTATACGTACAAATGTATTGTTTGTATATTAAATGTGAGGTATTTCATTTTGCATTATGTATACTTAATGCAATCCCGTTGTTTAGTAGAGAGCTTAGATCTGGAATGTGTATATACGGACAAAAAAAACGTTAACTATCATAGTGCATCAATGCCAGACGTTTCCAAATGAATAACCAAACGCTTTGTAAGGCATCACAACATGTTATTATATTCCGTATTGGCCATTGGTTGAACCTGGTGCCCACATATAGACTGATCAAGTGATTTGTCAAGTGGTCAGAAGAACGAGTCGATAATTTTCATCGCTGGTAGGAGCTTAACATGGTCATCTTTTTGGCAGAACCTTATGTTGTATTATGATAGTTTGTAGCGGTGTAAATGCAGTATGATTGCTCGTTATTTTAACACACTTATTGTACCGGGATGAAACAATGATTCCAAATCGTACTATTACCAAATAAAACGTTGTCATTTTTCAATTAAATAACAAGAAAAAACAAGAAACTCAAACACACCGCTATCAAGTACTAAGAATAAGGAAGTAATGTTAACATGACAGACATTCGTACAAATTTTTATGTTATCCGGAGAATTTTAAGGTCAATTAGGCCAGGGTCACTGGATTGGTCTACGTTATCAAGTGATCGCTGTCCATCGAATGATTTGAGACCAATTCCAATTGTTATCTCATGGCTTTCTAACTTGCGTGATGGTATATGCGGGAGCAACTGCGGTTCGCCTTGTCTGAATTTAACGATTTGAATTGGTTTTATACCCGTTGTCTACGATTTGTGTCTGTTTAAGGATGATCGTATGGGAAACTGTTAGTGATGATCTCTATTGTGCTGTGTGGTTCTATCTATCAAGTATTTTTCTCTCTTGTTTAACTGTGTCTATACTTTGTGAACGGTGTAACGCTGCTTTGTTTTTGTGTGTATTGTCTTTACCGTCGACTCGCTCGAAATACTTCATTTACCTGCTTTAAACAAAACTAAATTTTAATGTATCTTTATTCCTAATATAAACTATTTGAATTTTGTTTATTTACAAAAGTGAATATAAAATAATTACTCATATCAGAAACTTGTCATTTGCTTTGTTTCACATTACATGTACATGTCATTTAAATAAATGTTGGTAGGAGGAATAACAGAATGCGAATGAGAACAATTAATGTGTTATTGGT
>Ga0224511_10003462_pt1 | contig 11376 bp, 9 predicted proteins | sample SF_May12_sed_USG_2_FD_169988 | JGI IMG/M metagenome (GOLD analysis project Ga0224511, IMG submission 169988) | Sediment microbial communities from San Francisco Bay, California, United States - SF_May12_sed_USGS_8_1 | ecosystem: Environmental > Aquatic > Marine > Sediment | place: USA...
CTAGTCTCCACCTGCATGAGGATTTTCCAAACATCAGCGCGTAAGCCGAGAAATCATTGCAAACACCAACAACTCTGTGTTAATTTCCTATCTCAAGGTAAATTCTGTTGCGTCGACGGTCTGAAAAGTACATCGGCGAGGGCTCTAAGTATGCGCATTGGAAAGGGCTATATTTAAGCTTCCATTTGAGCTGTGTATTGTGTATTTGTTCATGGTAGGCTTCAGAACCTGAAAACAAGTGAAGACACTTTTGGCCATGGCATAACCCCTTTAAAATGGTTTATTCTGGTTCAGAGCCTCAATTTGTCCCATTCTAAAAAGGAAGACAACTCCTCGATGATCCGGCTGCGAAGATGTCAATAATATTAGAGATTTTGCGGAGTTGCATACCCCCTACGAAAATATTGCTCGCAAATGTATGAATAGGTTTGGTATATTAGTCCATAAGTGAACAAACTGCAGCAGACTTACTTGATTGAACTAGAAGGAGGAAAACGTATTAGGTATGATCGTACAGAATGTTGAAACTCGTCCGCATCTGTGCGCTAATGATGTCAATTCGGGGCCGTTTTCGATTTACGGAAACAGAACTCCGCAAACTCTATTACTGTGGTTGAATTATTCTTTGAATGCATTGAGTGAGAAGTATACATTGCATCATATCCTTGCGTCATAGGACTGCTCTTTTTTTAGATTTGGAAACAATGAATAAGAGGGTTAAGAGTCAGTATTATATCACGGCTAAAATGTTCATAGCAGATATGACTCGCATGGTGACCAACTGTCGCATATATAATGAACCTGACACTGAATACTACCGATGCGCTAACACACTGGAGAAATTTTTCAACACGAAATGCCGTGATTATGGGCTGCTCAGTGGATGAGGCTTTGGTATTACCGAGTACATGTATGGATATTGATCATACGAGACATGTATTTGATGAACATAATCTTTTCTGACGATTACCAAGAATCATAGGCTACAGAGCAGATTGTCTTAGGTGAACATAGGTATAAAAAAAAAAGAAGAATCAGGATGACCCAAAGTTCAGAAAGGTCTAAATCATAATTTGGCCATACAACAAAAGATGCAGACTCTCAGGCTATCATATAAAGATTGAGTAGCATTGTACCTATGCACACTGATGGGTATCCTGCGGCTTTGTATTTCTATTTGTCCTGAGTAACGAACACGGACTCTTTGTAATATTGAAGCTCCTCTATGCTCTGTAGGATATCATCCAGGGCCCGGTGTGCATCTGACTTTTTTGGAGTTGAAGCAGCAATATTAGGCAACCATCTTTTGGCAAGCTCCTTTACCGTGCTGACATCAATCAGTCGATAGTGCAAGTAATCGGCAAACTTTGGCATGTACTTCATCAGAAACATCTTATCCATGTATATCGAGTTACCAGCCAAAGGAGACTTGCCTATTAACAAAAAAGTGTCCTATAGGAACATTTATACCATACACAGATACAACTATACCATAGACATACCAGATTTACAAGTACTGCTAGCCACAGTTTATTTCTAGTGCACTTAGTCATGTATGCAAGGATTATCCTCCTGTGATAATAACAAAAATTCGTATGAGTTCTACATCTTTATATAGCGTGCCTTTCATCGTATGCTTTTGGACAAAGTCTAATACTTGCTGCTCCGCCTCTGCTTCCGAGATCTTGCTTTCAAGCACCGCTTGGGTTAATCCTGATTCACCATGAGTCTTCACACACCAAGGATCCATGTTTTCCATAAGCTCAGCTGATTGGTTGATAATGATGTTGGGTCCCTGCCAGAGATATCAAACGAACGAGGGTGAGCTGAGTCAGCAGTTTAAACAGCGTTGTAAAGGAAGTGGCTGGCAATCGCTGGTACGGCGGCTTGAATTGGCTGTAAAACCAGCTAATGTCTGGTTGTGTTACCCACCTGTATGATATTACTAAGGTCACCATCAGTTATTGCTACGGCAATTTCAATGATTCTCTCCTTGTTAACATCCAATCCGGACATCTCAAGATCAACCCATATTATTTTGTCAGTAGCGATAGTCATCCTGGCTGGCCAAGTTAACCTAAAAAATAGAAAGACTGGTATGAAGAAGCCAACTTCGCAGAGGGAGGGGGAAGGAGGGAGGGAATAATTTAAGTGTGCGGTTGACGAAGCTGTTCTTGAAGGCAATGCATGTATGTGCCTGTTTCAGGTAGCCTTTTCTTGTACTATGGTGCTGGTTATTTTTAACAAAAGGCCTATAATCCTATATTTTGTTAAATGCTTTTTTATGTCTTTGTTAGATCTCCTCTCCTTCAGTGATGACCACCCCTGTCGAGCATCAGTGTACTAATTTTATCTGACTTGTAAGAGAAAATAACTCCAATTACTGATACTTTCACTAATAAATTTAGTAATTGGAATGGATGTTCGCATGAGCCAATGACCCACTCGCTGACTGACTGAATGACTCACTCACATTGCTCAAGTCAATGAGAGTAACTGCGTCACTACTCAAGTGAGTGAGTCAGTGACTCATTCCGTCATTGACTGATTGAGTGATTGTCTCATGACTGGGTGAGTCACTGACTGAGTGGGCGCGCCGTGTACTGTGGACACCAGACCAGTGACCGACCGAGTGCGAGTCGTGAGTAACTGAGTGACTCACTCTTACAACACAAAACCTACTTATAGGTCTAGATCAATGTAGATAATGTAAATGTGGATCACTAACTGTCGGGTTTGGACTTTATCTGCGGCTACAAGTCTAGAGCCTAATTCTTCCTGATCTTACCCAGAAACACAAAGCGGTAGGTTGGGGCTTATGGTAGATGGGGTCCGAAGAGTCGTTCGCCAACTGAACAAAGATAAAATACAACCAATCATTGTGTGTGAAAAGAACCAAACACATACTCCATTTAGCTAATTTCGCTTTGGAAAGTCCGCGAATTTTTGATAAGTCGAATATCTTTGGCGTCAGTCACGACTAGGGTCACGTGGGTATGATACTTTACCCTAGTGGCGTCCACTTTGGCACGACTGTTCCCGTATTTTAGTTTTTGTTGCGAAACCACGCCTTTCACCACTGAGCATAATCTTAGCTGCGGGTTTGGGACAAGCCAACTCGTTGGACTAGCTTAGCTAGTAGTACTACTACTAGTAGTTTATCAGCTTAGCGACATTATTTCTCCGTGTGACAAACTTGATAGTTCATCCAAGCGAAGATTTGCGTTGCTCACAGTTGACCGTAAACACACGTATGATAACTGTAGTGTTATCAACTAGTGAACTACTCTACTAGTACTAGTACTACTACTAGTAGTAGTACTCCTCTACACTACACTGTCTACTCTACAGTCTACTCACTACTGTAACTCTGTAGTGTGTACTGTCACCCACTGTGTACTGAGTTCTCCTCTTCTTAATCTTTAAATTTAGTCCTTACCTACAGTTCTATCGTTCATTCTTTGACTTTCACTGGTTGAGTTACCCTGATCCAACGGCAACGAGTTGATTGATTTCATTCAGTCAGGCTCAGTGCGTTAGCGACATAAACTTTAAAGTTAAAGTGAGTCAGTCAGACCGTGCCCATGCAGACTGTCAAACTCGGAGTCGGAGGCTCGATGCGGCTCCTGAGCGCAATAGGACGTATGTGCATGTCTCCACCGCTGAGTCTAGGACCACCAGCAGCTAGGCGGTAAGCACTAAAGTAAAAGACTAATTACTAAAGTAGTCCCTGACTGGTGCCTCCTAGTCCTACCCTACTGATCCTCCACTAGTATTAGTTTGCCCAAGTCCACTATCATACTCACAGTCACAGGGGTAGTGAAAAACTCGGTACCCTGTACCCTCGAAAATATGTACTCAGTACTCTCGAAACCAGGTACCCGTACTCTCGAAAACCATGTACCTTGTAGTACCCTCGAACTTATGAGCATAAAAGTTATGTTTATTGTTTTCACTTTCAATACCCAGGTTGAGACATCCTGACATGGTATTCTAATGTAAAAAAAGTTGGTGAAATTCTAAGGTTGTCAGGTTCTCAGGTTGTGTTATACTGAAAACACAAGGACTTAGCTTAATTTGTAAATATTATTGGGGTAATTCCATTTGTTTGTCAAATTTCTGATGGAATTACATGGTATCTAAGGTACTGGGTACATATTTTCGAGCTTGGGATATAGGGTGCATGGTTTTCGGGAGTATGGGGTACCTGGTTTCGAGAGTACGAGTACATAGTTTCCAGGGTACATATTTTCTCACTACCCCCTGTGAGTATGATAGTGGACTTTGGGCAAACTAATACTAGTGGAGGATCACTAGGGTAGGACTTGGAGGCACCAGTCAGGGACTACTTTAGTAATTAGTCTTTTAGTCTTGTGGATCACACATCCCATCTATCTCTGTTTTCTTCACCCACAAAAGCCCCGTATACACCCAAACAGCAGATGCCCAGACTTCCGAAATAGACACTTCAATTTTGGTTGCACTTGTGGGTCATCAAGTTGAAAGTTTCTCAGGCACCTTGTTTTGGCGGGACCGTGGTACTGAGATATGGGTATCAAGTTTGGTAATCAGCGGTTGTAGGCCAATTAACGGTCTGTATCAGTTCATGGTTGTACTTATTAAAAAATGTTGTCTATAGGTAGTCACTTTCTGGGCTAGGCATCGGTGTTACGCTAATCTAGTCTAGTCCTTTTTCTGCAAACCTAAATTATTACTTTTAATTCCAGGATGGATTTTCACTCAAGCGCGACTCTGCTTTCAAAGAAAAGACATCCGGCGAGATGTAAAACAGATCTACCTAACTTTCTGGATCTATCTCATGGCAGAATGGTATATAGGGGAATGCTACCCAAAGAGCCTGTAACTGGGTATACACACAAACCTCTCCAAGTAATAAAGACAGGAGGGAGAGGAACAGATGGTGAGATGATCAGGTCTCTATCCGTATTTTGGAAATGCACAGCTGCATTCCTCAACCTATGTTGGGTGTACTAGCCTGTCTCTAACTAGAGGGGCCAACACAGACACTCGACAATTTAACATGTCCAGAACAAAACGGGACAGAGTTGCAGCTGTTTTTGTAGAGATAAAAGAACTGGTCTGGCTGTCTACAAAGTGCCATGCAGATGAAAAGCAGTTTGAGCATGGCAAAACTACAGTATCGCTGAGTTCGGGCTCTAAAGTGTAACCCGATCGGTCGACCCAGTTGCTGATTGGCCTTGTGGTATCCAATAGTTTTATTAAATAGTTCTATTGGAAACTTCTCAGCCATTCAGCGACTGGGTGGACTAATCGGGTGAAAGAATACAGCGACGGGTACACCGGGTCCCTCACCTCACCCTCGCCTGTTTCCGTCGGTTTAAATAGAAGATATAGTTATCTTGGTATAATCTTTACGTTCATTTCTACTAGGTCGTATAACTACCACGTGCAGTTGCTGTCTGCGCCCCCAGCCCTGTGGCACATGGTGTGGTCATTATGCATTAGGCCTTTAGTTAGTGGTTCTCGATCATTGGTAACAGTGTCTCCAGTGACAAAAGGACCTGTTTAGCCATTAGGATATGTGCTGCTACTGAGATTACCACCCAAACTCTTGCTTTCGGATTAAATCTATTCAGCCGCATTAGATTTAATAATAAATCTATTCAATTGATGGTGATGCTAGCAAATGACCATCGTATCAATTCCGGGGGTAATTGATGTGATAAATTTATGCAACGAAAAGAACATACCCATAGTCCGCTCCCAAAACAATCTGACATCCAAGGCAATGCACAGATTCGCCTGTTGAGGTAGTAATATGAGCGCTCACTGGTCGTTTTTCATGTGACTCAGGTAGAGTAGAGGTAAGAAGAATAGGTGGAGGTAAGCCTGTAGTCTGGCACATGGCTGATCTGAATAGGATTCGAGAGGATGAACCTGACCCAAAGGTTGAGGTCATCAAGGACATAATTCCTGAACAGACGAGGTATGAATATGGTAATTCTGCGCAGTCAACATCGGGGTGGGATATATGAGTTTTACCATCAACAAAAAAGCATGTTCCCTTGAAAATAGCATCAATCAGTGACACGGCTTGTACTATCTTTGCTTGGCGGCGACGTTTGCATGTATATATGTATGCATTATGGTCCATTAATAACACACTCTTGGCTTTATCACTCTGCTCTCTGTATTACATACAGGTCATCATATCTAGCACTGGCAGTAGGTGGTGAACACAAGCGATGGATTATCGCTACAGAGTTCATGAAAGTCGGGGATATTATCAAAAGTACCAGACATTTGCCTGTAATGCCAAGTAAGTCATCTGCTAGTGCTCAAACAAAATAAATTCATACTGGTCGAATTTTTGTACAATATAAACAACCGCACTGAGACCTTAGTCAAGTATCAGTATCTGATGTTGTTGGGAACCTGCTTCAGCGCTTTAGGCCAGACATATTCTTCAGGCTAATTTTCCAATTTCGCTCCGAGCAGCTGATCTGATAGCTGCTATAGTCAAACTCAACCTGAATAGAGGACCAAATGGGGCTGTTTTCCAACTTTGTGAAATACTATGCAGCGTTCACCGAATTCCACAAAAAGACTGGAGTTCATAAAAGATCATGGATATATTTTTATTATGATACGCGGAGTTGTGGCCTACAGAACTCTGACTATGTCATTTCTCTGATATTGCAGTACAGGCACAGCCTGGAGACTGCCATCCTGTAGGAGCTCTTCCTATTGGCTCACAGGTGTGTTGTGTGGAGAGATTCCCTTACCAGGGGTCAAAGGTAAGTCTCTGCGCTATCTTCTTTCTCTGTAATATTCACACGTCTGCACGCAAAACAATGAGATGAAAGGCAAGGAATAATTATGGTAATGTTCTGACATGTAAATTTCTGAAATCTCCCTTGGACCATGTTGGACACCGCTCTGCCTCAATGATTTTTTCCGGCGTATTATAAATTCAGCCTTTCCTGCATTCTGGCCAGGAATCGACTTTTCTGTCTATTCATGTTTAGGGGAGAAGGGAGAGAAACTTCATTGTGAGCTTCTAGTCTGAATTCCATTATGATCAGTGGTTGTAGTCCAGTGCGACGGTTTAATTAGAATCAGTGATTAGGATAGTTCAGCAAAAGAATTTGGTGTGTTTGGTCAATAAAACAAATTGACCAGTTTGAGGTTTTCACCAACTGTTTACCTCATTTTCAATACCTCATTCATGAGGACATCTGCTGTGGTTCAATGTTCATTTTCCTGAACTATTATGCATCCTCCTTCTAGTAAGAAAATAGTCCAGCCCATCTTTCTTCATTCAAGGTGGCAAACGGAGCTGGAACAAGCGCTCTCATTGTGAAGAAAATAGGTAATAAAGTTACACTTAAGATGCCATCCAAGAGAGAGATGGTAGTGGATGAGAAGTGCCTCTGTGTGGTCGGTCGCTGCTCCAACACGGAAAGGTAGGTGAATGGTTCGGCCTGAATCAACTCCTACAGTAAAAACGGATGAAGTATAACGTCTATAAGTCTGGATCAACTGTACCCATGATAGATACTGGTAGACGCGGGGTTATGTGGCTTCTAGTCTTGTTTGGAGTTGTCTACCCCAGCTACCAAAACACTCATGAGAACACAACTCTGCCCAGACTCCAAAAATTTCTATTTATCATAATATTCAAGATAATTCCCATATGCAATGAACTGCTCTATAGTTATCAATAAAGTTGCCTCAGTTATAATCACCCTCAATCATTTTTAAGATTAGTTTGAGCGTTTGCACAGAGTTATTTTCCCATGGGTGTTATGTGAAATGATGCAGATGACTCCATCATCCAACTGTCATTTTTCAGAAATAAGAGAATCCTGGGTAAAGCTGGTGCTGCAAGATGGTTAGGAATTCGACCAAAGTCTGGTCTGCGTATGAAGAAGACAGGGTTACATGGCAGGAAGCTGAAGAGAATCCCTCGTCCTGTCATGTATGAGAAACCAGCGGCACCCAAACCACCGAAACTGACATACACAGTGAGCGAGAGACTATTTGAGAAGAGACGTGGTCTGGTGCAAATTAGACCTTACTGAATCTGAATTATGCTTTTCTCGGAATTGCATAATTATCAATAAAACTGCAATGTCTGCTAAAATTAAAAGTTTGTATACGAGATAGTTTCAAATCTGACCATACACATTGGTTTACTTACTCACAGACCAAGAATATTGTTTCTGCCTGCTAAATCAGTGACCTAGAGGATATTTTATGTTACTGAGTGAATTGGTTGTAAGTGGATTTGGTTTTTTAGGTAAATTTACCAAATAGCCAATGGCAAAAAGCTCTAATCTACTCAAATATGTAGTAGCGTAGGGTAAAACCAACGTGGATGTCATTTTATTTTAGTGAATGTAGGTTGAATGGTGGGGCAGGTTGTTTCTGGTGTCTGGACTTCCTATTAACTGGAAGTCTTTGACGGTTCTTCATCTAAAAGCAGTTTTGTGACTCTATTCACAGACTCAGTATGACGTGAGAAGATCGATGCAGCTTATTATTCCTAGCATCTGTCACACTGACTAGGCATTGGTGGAAAGAACTGTCCACAAAGCTTTATTATGCATTTACAATATATCAGGCAGTTTAAATTTCATTCATAGACTGGATATCATCACTGGTAGTGGTTCTCTTGTGGCACATATAATAGGGAAGTTATGTGTGCTGATGGGTTTTTAAAAATATACAGCTTATGCTACCGATCCAAATACCTCTGAAGAGGCCTAATCAACTTAAATCAATCTATAGAAGCATGGCCAATGTTACAACTACGTAGCAAAAACTGAGCTATGATTGTAATACTGATTACATTTTATTTAGCGTTGAATGCGTAATAATTCCTGTGCCATCAATGGGTCTCATAGCAAATCAATACGCATACACACACAGTAGTCGGCGTCATTATGGAGATTGCCTCAGCCCAGGTGAGTTATGTATAATAAATATTTTAGTACCCGGGTTAAGTAAAGTTAGGACCCGGTGTCAGTCGTTTAGTACAACTATACCATACAATGACATCACTGTTTGGGCAGGGATGGCATAGTGGAAGCTGACTACGCACAGGGCCAGCTCCATTCTATCAGAATACCCAATTGATTTAGTGTAGCGGGTAAAAGTGCTCATACTAGGGTTTATTGTGTCTATTCTTAATATAGAAGGTTGGCTACTGATCGGTAGGGTTTAGTCTTGACATTTGAAATAGCAAAAAGTGCGCAGTACCTGTAACAGACCAGTAATTATGCACCCATACAGCTGTCAAACATTCAATAGGGACAATAGCCTTGCATTTGGGTTTTCAATGAACCATTACATCATTTTAATCTTCATTCAGCCGCCGAAATGAGCAGTTGTGCGCGCGGTAGGCTCATGGAAGAAAGTTTTAGTGACTAGTGAGTACGAAAATTGTCTGCTCGGTTCTTTTTTTGTTCTCGGGCGGTAGGTCGGGCTAGTTAACGGACCTCCTAAACCTGACGCTTGTTAGAGAGTAGGAGTTAGGAATTATGTGAAGAGCTCATTCTCGCAGTGGCCGCTCAGCATGACTAGCAGTCGAACTCCGAAGCGTTCAATCTTGAGCTAAACACTCTACCCAGTGATAAACTTGCATGAATTTTGCTCTTTAAAGATTATATCACCCACTAGTCTTCTCAAACTTCCAAGACTCACTCAATTGTTTAGGAAAGTCTCATCTGTAGGTGGCTTCAGATCTTTCTCTACGATCATTGACTGAGTATTAAGGAGCCTATGATTTCTTTAGGATGATTGATGGCTTCGTTACGCAAGCCTGAACTTTGCAACCGCAAACACTCCTTTGGGGCTGGGTATAGTACACAAAAAGCAGAGCCCACGTCAGTTACTCAAAAAACCACTATAATGAGAAAGTTCTGTTATGATATTGATCAAGTGTAACCTGACCGTGTTGTTTCATTGCCAGTTTGTTTGATAAACGGTTGATGAAAAGCTAAGGAAAACATGCTTGTATTTACGTTTTATTAGACTCGATTTCGCTACTGGAGTCACAGCTCGTAATACAGTTACTAGTGACATTCATTTGTGACAAGGGTTGAGCTATTGGACCACCCAATTAATCTCCCCTATAATGGCTAAATAGAAATGACTGCAGGCCATCTGCTTGATCACGTAGTTACTCTGGTTCTGCTAAGAATCTGAATGTACATGTGCATAATATCTTCACCATTGGGTTATCCTCCCTATAACTCTATGATCTTTACAGATCATCAACCATCCAGTTGTTTATAGCTGTTTATACATAGGTGTTAGACTCAGTATATATTCTCAAACAATTACTGAATACTAATATGAATGTTATGGGAACAAGCTTTTCAGAGCCCATCTGACGCCCCAGCTGATTTGTCCTACGAGTCACTCATAGTTTAAATGTGTAGGGCTGTTTTTATAGCCTCCCTGGTTTGACCTGCATATCATGGTTATAAGGGAGTCCTACATAAACTGTGTGAAAAGACTGGCATCCAGCATGTTAGATGATGAGGACGTGGCCTGTATATTTGATCCTTTCACCCTCTTTTCGACTGGTGGTCAGAGCAAACCTATCCACTCACTATATGAATAGTAGTAATACAGCAATCACTTCTTATCAGTCTAATATCTACCGTATAATAAAGGATACCAGAAAACGATAACTTGATGCTAGGTGGTGATGATGCTCTGATAGCAATGAACATATCGTTTATCCAGTGTCACAGGTGAGATGGCTCAGTGGGTAAGGCCCTTTGGATCATATCAGGCCTTGCACTAACTGCAAGAATGAGCTCCCGATATAATTGCTACCTCCTTATCGCTCAACAGCAAGCTTCAGGGTGGTCCATTGAATACCATGCAGTCAATACCTCACATAAAAAAGGAAATGATGATGACACATCTTACCCTCAGGTGTCCTGATCCTGGGGAAGTATAGCTGTAATAGTCATAAAATGCATTGTTTTTAACCAAAGGTTTGTCATGGAGAGAGGGGGATCCCTCATGGTCCATAACTTACCAGATATGCAAGTCTCCTTTCATTAGAATCATTGTCATAGACTCAGAAGATTCTTTCTGTCAAAGCAGAATGAAAAGCTAAACCCAGTCAGACACGGGCCTTTTATTTCTCCACAGTGGCTGTTGTGGGAGTAACCCATTACCAACTTCCTAGATTCTTAATTTCATTCATCGTATTGCAATCCAGCAATATTATTAAAACAGTAATCTAGAAATGGAGCTAATAAACTAGAGCTATGGCACGCTTGCGATGACCACTGGGTTCTGTAATATTGGATCTATGCATAATTTACTGGCAAGTTCATGTTGTTCAAACAATTTGGCTAATCATCCCGT
>Ga0224511_10003463_pt1 | contig 11375 bp, 1 predicted proteins | sample SF_May12_sed_USG_2_FD_169988 | JGI IMG/M metagenome (GOLD analysis project Ga0224511, IMG submission 169988) | Sediment microbial communities from San Francisco Bay, California, United States - SF_May12_sed_USGS_8_1 | ecosystem: Environmental > Aquatic > Marine > Sediment | place: USA...
TTTATTTATTTATTTATTTGTTTATTTATATTAAAAACTATTTTAAAATGGGGGGCGGGGGTATCCTATTTTCATTTTTTAAATCAATCTTTGTCTTCGGTTTTGTTTTGGTTGTAGATTTCAACACTGCTTTCAGCACTGTTTAGGTCATATCACGGGGGTTAGTGCACACACTCGAACTAGTATAATATTTGTCATTTTAGCGTACAACAAAAATAAACGAAATAAACGAACTGAGCAATGAACCCTCTATCATGTTTTGGATTTTAGACACAGTTGATATAAAAACTAATGTACGTTGGAGTGTTTTAAACTGAAATCACCTTTTAGAATCTCAATAAAATTCCTACACGTTTACGAGTTTTTCTTGATCCATTTCTAGTACTTATCCCAATGCTGGATATATTCGGTTACTGGGCTTTTCGCGCGATGATAAATGCGCACTTATTAAAACTCTCTCCCGCCGTATTGACATACCCCACGTCATGTAACACGCACGGTAATGCATGACACTTCTTCAAATATCAGCAACTATGTCAGATCGCTATGACACATTGTTACGCACCTACCCGACTACGAAATGCGTAACAAGCATCCGACAGCTAGACCTTTAAGAAGTGACTTGCAAAACGTACATCTGCGTAAAAAAGCCAAGATGCTTTATTGAAATGTTAACGTTTTTATGCAAGTAACTATAGACTATATGTTATTTAACTCGTGATATATAAATGTGTATATTCATCATGGCATTGTCTGAAGACAAAAACATCTGCTTTATAGAATAAAACGCCGACTACAAATGGCGGTATCCTGAAGAAGAGTGTTTGAAAAATGGTTGTAATGAGGCATAGTTTACATAATAACCCCATCTTAACGTTTTCGTTATTTGCCTGTTTACACTGATTTCAATTTACGACAAAACGCTGACATATAGAATTTTTATAAACATAAACGTTTATAAACAAAATTTATTCTGTGATACATATAGGTGATGTCTTTCAGTTACATATAACACTTTTGTGATATTTCATGTGATATTAAATTATATTTGTTATCCTTGGTATTTGGGAAGCATGTCATGGTCCTAAAAAAATTTTTTCAATTCTTTATATGTTCTGTGTTAGATAATTGTCTTAGCAATTACACTGTATTTTTATAATTTGTCTTATTATTTTAATTGTACCTATATGTTACCTTTTGCCGAAATATGTACACGTATGTGCATATTTTTATTCTGTCTACGACGGTAGCGATGCTAACAGTTTATAGAATAAATGCAAGCCATGATTTGACTTTGGTTTATAGTTAATACATAAAAAATTATATAGTGTTAGGTAGAATTGGAGGAGCCAATGTAATCAAATTTACTATACGTGTATTAACTTGTGTAATGTTGAAAAATATAAGTGGATTTAAAGCTTTTTAAAAATGTTAAAACCTAATAATAGCACGCTTAGAATTTTAATTTTTACAATAATGCAACGTAAATTATAACGAAACATAGTAAGTACATGTATCGACAATTGTTTTGGGAAGCATAGCAACCATAAATGAAAACGAACCGAGAATAAATGTATGTGACTGTATGAGGCTGCGCTCCAACTTGAGGGATGTTTTGATCTATTAAAACGGCCGAAAATATTGATAAATGTATGTCCAGATCACCTTATAAGTAAATTGTTAAAGTTAGGGTGTTAAAAATATGAAAAGTTTAGCCAGAATAATAAATGTTATGCCAGAACACAGTTTTTGTTTGTTTAGGATACACATTCTTGTGAAGATTAAACTACAAAGAGAAGTGCAAGTGCTCTCATACAAAACGGGTCGTCACAGCTTGAAAGATATACCCAAGGACACTATAGCTTGTGTAAACAGCCAAACATGACAGAATGTTCAGTAATAAGGGTATAAATAAATATACGGAAGTGTGTTCATTCACCAATTTAATCACACTTTACTAACACCATTATCTCGGTGAAAAACTCATTTTAACAAATACGTTTCCTGATTACGGTTCTTTATTAAATATGTTATCACTGAATAATCTGGGGTAAATTAAATAAACTTGCACAATTGTTTGCAAATTCACAATATGATTGGTGCTCATTTTAATATCCTTAAGGAAGTCTTTTTCGTCGCTTTTGTTTATCGCTGATTCCATGCTGTCATTTGCCGGGTTGTGGTTTTGTCTAATTGGAATTGAAATTTAAGAATCGAACTCGTCAATATAAATTCGAGAAAACGTCCAATGAAATGTTGGAAACAGAAAGAATTCTCAATGCGCACTCTTAAGGTATGACCATCCTAATGGACTATGAAGGATACACATTTGTATTTTTTATCAAAAAAATAAACAAGTTTTTTTTCATTAAAATGTGATATATATTATGCTTTTACTTTTAAACCGTAGAAAAATCTTTTTAAAATGCAAGTTGCCTATATTTGCTTTAATTGAATTAAAGGGAAGTAATTTTACACCTTATTACCTCCCTTAGATATGAATAAAATGAAAATTTTCAATCTTGTTTATAAAATCAAAAATCCAAAAACTGAGAAAAGTTGTGCGGTGGATCGTCTTGAAATGCCATATATTTAAATAAAAAAAGGTTTATAAAATCTCTTCCTAGCTGCAAATATGTGAATCCATTAGGATGGTCATACGTTAAAGATTTCAATGCCATAAGGCGCATTGTGCTGTGCACAATTCATGATGCAATTTGTTAATGTATTAAAACAGCTGCGTGCGAGAATACAGCTATAAATCATTATATTTCCAACTGATTTACATGGACTGTCAATGGAAACAAGGATTGCATAGTATCGCAAGCAATACAGATGTCCCCTGTGGGTATACCCTGAACTATTTTAGTTCACAAAGGACAAAAGGCAAACTTAAAGTCCTTTTTAATAATCCAAGGAGGAAAGGAGGAATTATTCATCTAACTGGCTTAAATAATATTTGATTTATCACGGGATCCATTGAACGAGCTTCATTTTACTATTTGCATTACCATAGTAACCACAATTTCAACTCCAGAAAGAAAACAGACAGACAGTCATGCAGACAATATTTGAAATAACCTTTTAACGCGAGTCAAATAGGACTTTATCCAATCTGTTGTGTTTTTGAGATTTCTATCTCGTACGTTGCAGGGTGAAACTTTTGATTAAATAATGATCAATACAACAATTTAAAGACATTAACGAATAATATATATTACCGTCTAAAGTTCTATGTTTAACGTATTTTAAGTACATTTCGTCTATAAAATAATTTTCACATTTGTTTTTAACTCAACATTATCGCAAGAAGCATCTTAAAGATGCTATGACTGTATCTTTTGACCAGAATTGTTTACACCTTACTTTTAACCTTACTTAGCGAATCCTTCTCCCGTAAATATGAGAAACTGCTAAAAGCTAGTTATCCATACATGTTAAAATATTACCGTCAACCGACATTGTTGAAAAAGTGGGGCCTGCAAAGGCTGTATTTATGTTTCGACCCATTACGTTAAATCAGTTAAATAAATTGACTTAAATCGATAAGTTTAGTTGTTTCGGTGGTCCAGAGGTAACGCACCAGACCGCTGTGCGAGAGGTCCTGGGTTCGATTCCCAGCTCTTATTTCAGTGTTTGCTTTTTTTTTGTATTTTGTTGTGTGTGGGGTTTTTTTTGTCCACAACACATTAAAAGTCACAAAATTTTGCAATTCCTTTTGCAATGTTAATTCATGATGTTGACAACATAATGCAAAATGTGTGACCGATTATTAGGGTACTGTAGTATCAAGATACAGACCTAGCATCTTTAATGATTTATCACACTCTTAAAATTGTGTTTATTATTTTTCATCGAAAAACTTTGCAAAGGGAATCGGTACTATAATGACATGTAACGCCTTTTATGCTACAAATGTACAAAAGGCGTTATTTTTAAGATGAAATCTGACTACCCATTCACAATTTCGAACACAAGTCCTGTCGCACAGTGGTCAAAGGCACTTACCACTAGGCCTCGGTGCAAAAATAAAAGAAAAACTAATAAACTCTTTCAAAGTCAAAAACATGCAAAATAAAAACAAACAGACACCAGATTTCAGGCCACATTTTTTCAACAAAGACTGTTGAGACTTTTATTGTGGGTGTAAAATGTGTTGCAAAAGACAGGCAATGCATCTTTAAATCCGTTTTACCAATACATGGCGCACACTGTTAAAGCAACCTTTACGGAAATGGTAAGGGAGAATCGTCTGTGTCGATCCTGTCTTTCAACCCACGGGTGCTCATACAAGAACGCAAATGTCGCTCCATTACCGGAAATGTATAGGTGTACATATCACCTGTGTAACTGTCTTTTACCGTCTCAGCATTATGTTGAAATGCTGAATAAATAAGTACGAGGAAGACAGGCGCACTGTAAGACAGCGTGTACTCATTTGCAGAAAGGTCACACATGACAGTCTACTCGAAGTGGTTTAGGTTATTTTAAAATCGGTAATAGCACGAAAATCCCAACAATATAATCATACGCACAAAGGCTTTTACTCATATACCATTGACCGAATTCATCTTCTTCATTATCCTTTGTCTGTACCTTTTGTATTTGAGAATATTGTAGCACAATATTAAAGAAAGTATCCAGAAAGATGTGTAATGTTCAAAAGAAAAAGTTAAAAATGAAAATAAAACCTACCAAAGAATAAACTCTGATAAAAAGTGTTGTGACAAACTTTATAATAATATTGCTTAACCTTGGTTATTGATATTGTCGGAACTTACACTAGCATTAATTAAGGTACATGTATATTTAAAGTTATGACAGCTTAATTACCAGAGTTTATCAAATTCCATTTTATTTCATCAAAGAACTGAACATACTTCGTTTTTGCAAATTATAAATATTTATTTCTTAAATGTTGTGCTATAGAAACAACAACAACAACAATATGTGCGTATCAGTTTCCCCATATCCGTGTCCGTAAACAGCATCCGGAAAAAATGTCTCAGTGAGCCATTTAATCCGGATGCGAACAACATGCGGACATCATTTGGCAAGATCAAGGATTAAAAAGACAATCTCTGGAGTGCTTTTTCAATATTACCAAATTGTAGTGACATTCCCACTATAGTTGTTATTGTGTGTTTATATGACAAAATCGCATGTATTTTCTTTTTATATAACAAATGCATATTGAGTATCTAATCCACCGTACCTATGCAAGGGCCAGACATTTAAGATAAGGAAGTTCATTTAATTACGATTAAATGGGTAAAAGGTTAAATTACTTTATGAATGAAAGGCTGTCAGTTTAGCATAAGATCCACATAGGAAGATATGTTTGAAAGATAAAGTAATACTCTTTTTTACAGAAATACTTCTCTGATAACCAAATTTATCCTTATTTCTATGTCTATACAATCAGATATCAACATGTCAGATTTGTTGCCGTGATACTGTACAAGTTAATTTTTTACAATTGTTACAAAGTACAGTTTTTCGTTTCAACAGCTTCCTTTTTGTTTAACTTCTTCTTTATTCTATGTCATTCATTTCTTACCGAAATCAAAGAATTGTCGATATGCATTTTTAATCTGAGAAAAAGGAGAGTTCCATGCAAACATAGCTTGCATTCGGAAAATAGCAGCCTCGGTTGTATTGGCGCTATTCATCGAAACTAATGGACGATGCTACACCATTCACGAAAATGAGTGGCAAAATATGCACAATTTCTGTAAGCGCCATCGTCGGCCATTTACTTTGATCCTACCAAGACTGTCGATCCTGTTTTCTTAGCATTCTGTATGCTTTTCAGTATTCTCTATAATCAATCGTGGCGTACAGATGTTGCAATCTGAAAGAGCAAGGACTGAGAAAGTAATCATAAATACCATGGTTTTTATTTGATAAAGTGTTAAAATTAATACCTCAACCTCTGTTTGAAAAAGTAGAAAACAATACAGAGAATAGTGTCAGTTAAGTCAGCCCTGAGACACAGAAAACTGGGAGTTAGTTTCACCATTGCCACAAACCAACTTTCTAAATTTTGATAAATTACCGTTATATTGGAACTTTAGCCGGTCACACAATTGGCAGTATGTAAAGCAATTTAAATAATTTAAAATTTCAAAAGGAATTGCAATAGTTCTTGACAAATAATGTGTTTTGGACAAAAATCACAGCAACAAAACAAAAAAGTAAACATTAAAATCCTTTCCAGAACCGGGAGTTGAACCCGGGACATCTATGGCGCATGATTTGGGCCAAAAGTACCTGCCGTAACGATTCCCTAGAAATCCAGCTGTAGCTGGATTTTGACCAATCAGGAAGCGAAATAGAGCTGTAGCTCGATATCCAGCTACAGCTCGATGTTTGATAGTTTGATGTTATTTATAGCGAATTAGAGCTGTAGCTCGATGTACCTATCGTAACGATTCCCTAGAAATCCAGCTGTAGCTGGATTTTGACCAATCAGGGAGCGAATTTGAGCTGTAGCTCGATATCCAGCTACAGCTCGATGTTTGATAGCTTAATGTTATTTATAGCAAAATAGAGCTGTAGCTCGATTTCCAGCTACAGCTCGGTGTTTGATAGTTTGATGTTTTACGATGACCGTTTTCAGCTGGACGTTTTGACATATATCAGATACGCAGTAAATACTTCATGTTACAGAGATTTTAATTGGATAATAGCGATTTCGAGCTACAGCTCTATTTCGCTCTCTGATTGGTCAAAATCCAGCTACAGCTGGATTTCTACCTGTAGCTGGATATCGAGCTGTAGCTGGATATCGAGCTACAGCTCTAATTCGCTTCCTGATTGGTCAAAATCCAGCTACAGCTGAACTTCTAGGAAATCGTTACGATAGGTACTTTTGACCCAAATCATGCGCCATAGTTAACCAAGGAGTAAGCCACGTGCGGTAGATAACACAGCAATGAGCCATGTGCGGTAGATAACACAACAGTGAGCCATGTGTGGAAGTTAACACACAGTGAGCTATGTACGGCAGTTAACTCAGCAGTAAACCATTAGCGGCAGTTAACACAGTAGTGAGCTATTTCTGGCAGTTAACACAGCATTAAAATATGTGCGGCAGTATCGGTGCACAACAGTCGTGAACCAAATAAAGTCCTTATTTTGCATTTATCTGTACACTGTACTCATATATTATAAATGTGTGCGGCAGTCAACACAGCAGTCAACCATGTGCGACAGTTAACACAGCAGTGAACCATTTCTGGCAGTTAACAAAGCCGTAAGCCATGTGCGAAAGTTAACACAGCAGTACGCCATGTGCGGCAGTTAACACAGCAACGGGCCATGTGCTGCAGTTAACACAGCAGTGAGCCATGTGCGGCAGTTAACACAGCAGTGAGCTATCTGCGGCAGTGAACACAGCAATAATCTATCTGCGACAGTAAACACAGCAGTGAGCCAACTGCGGGAGTAAACACATGAATAAACCATGTGCGGCAGGTAACACAGCAATAAACCATGTGCGGCAGCTAACACAACAGTGAGCCAATTTTGGCGATTTCTGGTAGTTAACACAGCAGTAATGCCAATTTTGGCAGTTAACACAGCGGTGAACCAAGTGCGGCATTCAAAACAGCAGTGATAATTTCTGGCAGTTAACACAGCAGTGAGCCATTTCTGGCAGTTAACACAGCAGTGAGCCATTTCTGACGGTTAACACAGCAGTGAGCCATGTGCGGCAGTTAACACAGCAGTGAGCCATGTGCGACAGTTAACACAGCAGTGATACATTTCTGGCAGTTAACACAGCAGTAAACCATTAGCGGCAGTTAACACAGCAGTGCGCCATTTCTGGCAGTTAATACAGCTTTGACACTTGTGCGACAGTTAAAACAGCAGTGAGCCGTGTGCGGCAGTTAACACAGCAGCGAGCCATGTGCGGCAGCTAACACAACAGTAAACCATGTGCGGCAGTTAATACAGCAGTAAACCATGTGCGGCAGTTAACACAGCAGTGAGGCGTGTGCGGCAGTTAATACAGCAGTAAACCATGTGCGGCAGTTAACACAGCAGTAAAACATGTGCGGCAGCTAACACAACAGTAAACCATGTGCGGCAGTTAACACAGCAGTGAGGCGTGTGCGGCAGTTAATACAGCAGTAAACCATGTGCGGCAGTTAACACAGCAGTAAAACATGTGCGGCAGGTAACACAGCAGTAAAACATGTGCGGCAGTTAACACAGCAGTAAAACATGTACGGCAGTTAACACAGCAGTAAACCATGTGCGGCAGAAACGGCGGTAGTGAACCAAGCGTGGTAGTTAACCGTGTGCGTATTTGAACACAGCAATGAGCTGTAAGTAGCAGTAAGCCATGTGTAGAAGTGAATGCAGCAGTAAGCCATGTGCGGCAGTAAAAAATGTGCGGAGATGAGTTACGTGCAGCAGTGAACTATATGCAGCAGTGAACCATGTGCGGCAGTTAACACTGCTGTGAGCGATGTGCGGAAGTTAACACAGCAGTGAGCTATGTGCGGCAGTAAACACAGCAGTGAGCCATGTGCGGCAGTTAACAAGTAGTGAGCCATGTGCGGCAGTTAACACAGCGGTGAGCCTTGTGCGACAATTTACACAGCAGTGAGGCATTTCTGGCAGTTAATACAGCAGTAAACCATTAGCGGCAGTTAACACAGTAGTGAGGCTTGTGCGGCAGTCAACACAGCAGTAAACCATGTGCGACAGTTAACACAGCAGTGAGCGATTTCGGGCAGTTAACCAAGGAGTAAGCCACGTGCGGTAGATAACACAGCAATGAGCCATGTGCGGTAGATAGCACAACAGTGAGCCATGTGTGGCAGTTAACACACAGTGAGCTATGTGCGGCAGTTAACACAGCAGTGAGCCATTTCTGGCAGTTAACTCAGCAGTAAACCATAAGCGGCAGTTAACACAGTAGAGAGCCATTTCTGGCAGTTAACACAGCATTAAAATATGTGCGGCAGTATCGGTGTATAACAGTCGTGAACCAAATAAAGTCCTTATTTTGCATTTATCTGTACTCGTATAATCTAAACGTGTGCGGCAGTCAACATAGCAGTCAACCATATGCGACAGTTAACACAGCAGTGAACCATTTCTGGCAGTTAACAAAGCAGTAAGCCATGTGCGAAAGTTAACACAGCAGTACGCCATGTGCGGCAGTAAACACAGCAACGGGCCATGTGCGGCAGTTAACACAGTACTGAGACAAGTCCGGCAGTTAACACAGCAGTGAGCTATCTGCGGCAGTAAACACAGCAGTAAGCTATCTTCGACAGTAAACACAGCAGTGAGCCAATTGCCGGAGTCAACACATGAATAAACCGTGTGCGCTTTTTAACACAGCGGTGAGCCATGTGCGGCAGTCAACCCAGCAATAAACCATGTGCGGCAGTTAACACAGCAGTGAGCCATGTGCGGCAGCTAAAACAACAGTGAGCCAATTTTGGCGATTTCTGGTAGTTAACACAGCAGTGAGGCCATTTCTGGCAGTTAACACAGCAGTCAACCATGTGCGGCAGTTAACACAGCAGTGTAGCCATGTGCGGCAGTTAAAATTTGCGGAAGTTAACACAGCAGTTAACTATGTGCGGCAGTTAACACAGCAGTTAATCATGTGCGGCAGTTAACACAGCAGTGAACCATTTTTGGCAGTTAACAAAGCAGTAAGCCATGTGCGAAAGTTAACACAGCAGTGAACCATGTGCGGCAGTTAACACAGCAAGTAACCATGTGCGGCAGTAAACACAGCGGTAAGTCATGTGCGGCCGTTAACACAGCAGTGAGCTATTTCTGGCAGTTAATACAGCTTTGACACTTGTGCGACAGTTAAAACAGCAGTGAGCCGTGTGCGGTAGCTAACACAACAGTAAACCATGCGCGACAGTTAACACAGCAGTGATACATTTCTGACAGTTAACACAGCAGTGAGCCATGTGCGACAGTTAACACATCAGTGATACATTTCTGGCAGTTACAGTACAGCCAGCGCGGAACCTTCATAAACCCTCTGATCCCGGTAGTCAGAATTATCCACGCGCGGTCGAACACCGCGGCCGAACACCCGTTGACCCTGGTGGTCATGACCCTCGCGTATCGCGATGATCGAACGCGTAGATTCGCGGTGGTCGCCCGCGAGGGATTATCGCGGTCAACGGTTTTTCATTGTCTACATTTCACATGTAAATTGTATAAAATACGGGACCACCGTGTCCGGCCATCGGGATCCGCGGTGTTCGTACACCGCGTCGCGCGGTGTTCGCTGTCGTGGGCAATTGAACACCGGTGACCACCCGAAATATCGGCAAAAAACACCGATCGCGGTGGTCATTTTCAGCGAACACGTTAAGGTAAATCGCGGTGACGGGTGTTCAAATGAAGGTTCCGCGCTGGCTGTACTGTAACACAGCAGTGAGCAATGTCCGGCAGTTAACAAAGCAGTGAGCCATGTGCGGCAGTTAACACAACAGTGAGCCATGTGCGACAGTTAAAATTTGCGGAAGTTAACACAGCAGTCAACCATGTGCGGCAGTTAACACAGCGGTGAGCCATTTCTGGCAGTTAACACAGCAGTGAGCCATTTCTGGCAGTAAACACATCAGTCAGCCATGTGCGGCAGTTAACACAGCAGTGTAGCCATGTGCGACAGTTAACACAGCAGTTAAAATTTGCGGAAGTTAACACTGCAGTTAACTATGTGCGGCTGTTAACACAGCAGTTAACCATGTGCGGCAGTTAACACAGCAGTGAACCATTTTTGGCAGTTAACAAAGCAGTAAGCCATGTGCGAAAGTTAACACAGCAGTCAACCATGTGCGGCAGTTAACACAGCAAGTAACCATGTGCGGCAGTTAACACAGCGGTAAGTCATGTGCGGCCGTTAACACAACAGTGAGCTATTTCTGGCAGTTAATACAGCTTTGACACTTGTGCGACAGTTAAAACAGCAGTGAGCCGTGTGCGACAGCTAACACAACAGTAAACCATGTGCGGCAGCTAACACAACAGTAAACCATGTGCGGCTGTTAACACAGCAGTGAGGCGTGTGCGGCAGTTAATACAGCAGTAAACCATGTGCGGCAGTTAACACAGCAGTAAGCCATGTGCGGCAGCTTACACAGCAGTGAGCCATGTGCGGCAGTTATGACAGCAGTAAGACATGTGCGACCGTTAACACAGCAATGAGCCATTAGCGGCAGTTAAAACAACAGTAAACCACGTGCTGCAGTTAAAACAGCAGTGAGCCGTGTGCGGCAGCTAACACAGCAGTAAGCCATGTGCGGCAGTTAACACAGCAGTGAGCCATGTGCGGCAGTTAACACAGCAGTAAGCCATGTGCGGCAGCTAACACAGCAGTG
>Ga0224511_10003464_pt1 | contig 11374 bp, 5 predicted proteins | sample SF_May12_sed_USG_2_FD_169988 | JGI IMG/M metagenome (GOLD analysis project Ga0224511, IMG submission 169988) | Sediment microbial communities from San Francisco Bay, California, United States - SF_May12_sed_USGS_8_1 | ecosystem: Environmental > Aquatic > Marine > Sediment | place: USA...
CAAATAAGATATACAGAAACATACTAGTAATTGAAAACAGTTTGTATTATGTGTCATCTTCAGTTGCAACTATCATAATGATGTTCTAACAAACCACAAACGAAGCGGGTTGTTTTATGTGTCATCTGCAGTTGCCCCTTAACCAAAAACGGGATACAGATTTAGTCTTAAAAATTGAAACACACAAAAGCCATTATAAAACATATTCTTAGAATGACTTTACCGTACTCTACTTAAATCGAAGATGCCATTTACCGGATAATGAATTGTAGGTTTTAATGTTTTAAGACGAAACGTAAATAAGGTTTGTGAATATACCTGCATTATGTGGCCACAGGTGATTTTGCCTTACCACGGCTGTTTTCACTCAAACCATAAAGCTACACATTGCCTAAAATGTCACATCCTGCAATTTTGCATCTCCTTTTTGTGTGCCAATATTCACAAATGCATAACAGTTATGTTTGCTCTACTAGAAATCAGTTTTTATAAGAAAAGGTGAAACAAAACAGTAATATATCGCTATCCTGAAATCGTTTGTGTTTCAGAGGTCACTGTTTATCAATACAAAACATTACGTCACCAATGTACAGACGTTACGATAACCACTGAGTCCATCAGTCGACGTTGTTGCTCGCGGTGGACACCCAGTGGTCAGTAAGTTCACTCACTTGATCTTGCTAAGCAATAACATGTATTTTAATAAATGAATGCCTAATTGGAAACAAATTTATATACGGCCGCATCGGTGGTTCAGTGGTAGAATGCTCGCCTGCCACGCGGGCGGCCCGGGTTCGATTCCCGGCCGATGCACGTACGTTTTGTCGATGTATGCGATATTGTTTCATTTATGTTTTTATTAGATTCATGGGAAATATGTGTCACTTATGTTTTATAAAAATAAAACATCATTTGCAAACACGGTCAAACATCAAACGCATTATAAAAGGAATTCCAAATCACTTGACTCAACAGTCTCTTGATAAATTATTATAACCTAAGAAGATTGTTTACTGAATCGCAAATAAAAAGCCGTTGTTGTAATAATTGTCCAGATATGGACGAAAGCCCAGAAAATGCTAGTTGGACACATTACGGCATCCTACAAATTCCATTAAGTACCGATTATATACAATACGTCATATAGGAAGATGCGATGGCCTAAAAGCGTAAAACATTGCGTTCTTGACATAATAATTGTGAGTTACATCCGTTGTTGCTTTACGGCCTATTTTTACTGCGAAAATTCCATTATTTGTCATATTTTGTCGCGACAAGTTTACAGTTCAGAAGTACGTTTTCAATTGAAATTTAGATCGATAATGTCCTTGAGCATTTTATTCAATAATATGAAATGTATTTTTTTTTGTATTCTTTTTTACATGAAAACATCACATGCAAACTGTCTCAATGTCGCCACCTCACTCAAAAAACCGTTTAGGCTACTCAAGAAAACTGATGAAAGGGAAAACCCTGAAAAACTGAATTTATAATATGAATCATTTCGGATGCTAACCTTACTAAAGCAGACAAAAGATTGCTGCTAAACAGTCATTGTTTGATGAAATTAAAGCCAAAAGTAAAGTTTGGTCTGAATGTTTGCAAAATTTGGGATGCGGGGAAATGCGTATTACAGTGCCCATGCACATAAGTGGCACCCGTCTTTAGCATACTCTGTCATTTAACTTCTTTGTTTAAAGTTATATTACCGTTGAACGAGAGCATTTAACCTTACACCTAAGTTTTCATAAAATGTCACCTAAATCATAAGTATATCCTCATAAATGATAAACTGCAATACGATTTAGATCTGATTTCATCGAAACACTGGGATGTAATTGGATATACATGATCATACATTCGCGAATATTTAAAATCCTAGCCGTTTGTAAAAGCTCTCGGGATCGATCGGTTTCAAACGGAGTTAACTCATTCGCATACGGAAACATTCGGGAATGCTATTTTTAGAAACGTATTGTGTTGAACTGTTAGGTATTGCCAATTTAAAATCTGATCCGACAATTTACGGAAATAATCGAAGGGCTTCGCGCCAAATTATATATCTTATTTGACTATCCTGGTCAAATAAGACAATGGATTTTTAGAATGGCCAGAAATGTTACGGAATAAGTTTCTCAGTTGACAAACTGTGTCAATGTTAGTTAAATTATGCATTTAATAATAATAAGGTGTTTATTTGACAATGTATTTAGATAAATTTGGCCAGTAATAAATCTTTAAGTAGTGCAAGCATTGGCATTCCTTTCATTTATGTTACACAAGACTATATAATGAAAAAAGGATTAAGGCTTAAATTCTAATATCATTCTACGTTTAGTACTAACAGTTGTGTTCCTGGTCACTGACAACAAAATCTTAGCGGGCCGTATGACTATAACAATAACTATTTCTTACTTAATCTACGAGATATAGACATATAAGTGTTGCTTCAAAATAAAACACTGCAATATAAATTAAAGAGATGTTCAATTCATCTTTTTGGTAACGTTTATGCTGTGATAGCTAAGCGGCATTGCAGTCACCCTATGTGGTATTTCCGAACCAAGTACATGCATCCAGGTCACGTGGGGTAGTCGTAAAAGTTTCTTTCAAGCACACGAGTCTCTTAAAATAGATATTAAAGGTTGCAAGAGTACAAAACCTTACCCTTTACAAAAATGCAGAAACTGTAGAATTTCGGGGGTGGCAACATTAGGCACTCTCAGCGTGTTTTGGAGGGATTGATTAGGCTCTGTTTTATCGTCCAATGAAAACGAGTAAAATAATTCAATGTTTATACCATTTATTAGTATGTTTGCATTGGACCTAACTTTGATAAAGAGTTTAGGCTTTGCATGCACCGGCAAATAATTAATCTGATTATAGTTCGTGTTGGTCCGACATATAAGGTTTTGCTTTTTATAATTTATAGTTTGCGTATAAAATGTTTGGTGTCGGTTCAACTTTAAAACAATAATTATACATGACATTACTATTAAAGCATGCATTACCGAAATATACGAGGGCTGTTCAATATATAATGAGACTGTGCTTATAACTTTTACCTTTTACAAAGTACAAAGACACAAGTATGATAAACATTAAGATCAATCATTTTTGTAGTAAACCTCCAAAAATAAGACCGTTTCATCAAACGGTTACGAATCGGCAGCCATGGCAACATGGCCATGTTGCCGTTATCGCCCCCCCCCACTTTTTGACGCCACGACGTTATTGAAGTAGTCATCATAAACTAATATCATAAAATGAATATAAAAACCTTTGATGACGGTTTTAGTTGTTTGTTAAAATAACGCAAATTGGTTCATTTAACAGTTTTAACATTAAAAAAAATTCTTGTATTAAAACTCAAGTACCGGCTACAGTTATCTTTTTAAAAATGGCCCTTAGTTAACTGTAAAACTACTAATGCCTGTATGACGTCTTCTTTGTCTGACATTACTCTGCCTTTTCTTTTTTGCTTATATGTGAATGAAAAAAGTTTTAAATGATAGATTTAGCATTTTATGTTTTGAAAATGTGTTATAGTTTTGTAATAATAAAAAAAATAAAGTTTTTATTTGTTTTCCATCATAACAAACACAGCATAATAATGCGATCATTTGTCAAGTGGCAAACTGAATTTGAACGTTGACGTGTCTTTTATTGTGAGCAGTTCTCTTTCAAAGCTTATATTTCAATAACCACATGTTTAAATTTCTTATTATTTGCAATATATGTTAAGAACACATCCTTTAAATGTTCTGTAAGTTTTATTCTGAATAAACAGTTATAAGCACAGTCTCATTATTTATTGAACAGCCCTCGTAAGCATGCTTAAAAAGTCCAATAAAAATACTATTCTGTATTGATATGACAAGAAAACGCTATTTGGTCAGAGTTCCTAGAATGCGCTAGGCAGGGATGAGGTTATTTTGTGTATAAATACAAAAACTATTAATTATTCATGGTGTATAAATGGCTAGGACGAATAAGTTATTGTTAATTAGAACGGTAACTATAACAATGCAAACTTATGTGTAAAAAAATTAACAATGTAACACATTGTCAAACAATAAATATTTTTTTACAAATTAAACGCTTTGATTGAATCATGTATTGCATCATTGTCCCAAATGATCTGTAGAAAAACTGATTTTTTACATCGTTAATAGCATATGTACCTAATATGTACCAAACGCATTTGGTGGTTTAATGTTATGTCGTTCAATCCTGAGACATAAAACCGGCATTTCAGTATCATTCAGACATCTAACGTCATACTGTGCTCGATTTATGTCATATTACATTTCCGCAGTCTTGCAGAAATCCGAATGTAGCAGTTCGAGACAGTTGGAACGTTTACTATCCTATTCAGTATGTGTTTATAGCGATACTTCATGAAATACCTTTGTCAAATGTTCTACACTTAATGGTACCACACACATATTTTAAACGGAAATAATTTGTTTTGCATTCAAAGAAAATCATGGCAAAATGGCAGATTTTGTTTCATAACTTAAGGAACCAGTTTAACATGTTTAAAATTATATCGTTATGAAAACATGTGATTGTAAACAATAATAATAATTTTAAAAGAACTAGTAATCAAAGTATCGACAGTACTTGAAATGATGTTAGATGCCCGACAAAAAGGCAGGAAGCTCGTTACACCAAACATTGCAAGTACGCGTAACCAGTGTTACTAAAAAGATTCAGTCTTCTGATTGGCACTATTGACGTTGTACGTTATGGCTTAACGTATATGCCCGCGTTTTGTCGGGCATCGGAGGTAAATTCTAGCTCTATGTCGATACCTTAATTGGTCGACAACTGTTTGTGCATCATTACGACGCTGTTTAAGTTTGTATGTTTTAAACACGATAATGTCCATTTAATTGCATTGAACTAAGATGTAAATGTGCCGAAAAGAAATGTGATCAATTTGTTATTTTGAGAAATATCTTCCGACATGGTGTCTTGACATTACGAACCATCAAAGTGCAGGAATGTCCCAACTAAATTATTTTTAAATAGATGTGACTTATGGTTATATTCTAGATGGTATTTTATTTGTGTACCGAAGATATTGTGCCAACAATAAAACAGAAATCTCACTTACAAAGATTTTGTTTGTAGGTTACAACATTTACAAAAATATTAAAAACAAGTGACAGAGCTGACACAATGGGCTGAATGGCTTACTTGTGTAAGCTGCAAACAAGGCCTCCAATGTCTCTTTTTAACCATTGTCGTCGATATTGTTCTATTTTGTTCAGTAAACCCATTAAGATGTAGGTCAAATGTCTATTTTATTATCATTACATACACTGGGAAACATTTGTGATATTCAGTTTGATTTATATAAAGTAATGAGTGTATAACTGATAAAAAAGCAGAAATTACAAATCCGGGAAAGAGTAATTTAAGATAGAGTACGTAGGTCTGCGTCAATTGAAGTATACTTTTGAGACATTAAATATCCGTTTGTCAACCATAAACCTTCTCTAGCGGTCGTTGTCCGATTATAGAGAAATCCAAGGGCAATAACTTAGATATAGCAGACACAATATAACTCAAAAGAACTTTAAATGCATTCAAATAGTTTACACGAAGCCTATCCGTGAAAAATGTCCATTGTTTGTGTTTTGTTAAAAATGATAGATAAAGTAATCTTGTAAAAGTGTTATAATAGGCTAAGATATAATGAATTACAGTTAAACATTGATAACAATTGTTATGCCATTAATTACCAAGCAGACGACAGCAAAGTTCCTTTTAGTATGTGCAAATGTATATTTAACCGAAAACCTAACAAACGATATGGACTATATTGCAAATACAAAGCTAATTTAGTTTAACAGTTGTATGAATGTAAACATTTTATTGTGATTTCGTTTGTAGACTTTAGTTTTTCGGATTATACTTTCACGTACAGAAATATTTTTTTATTAAATGCATGTATATATTATTATAAACTTTTCTCAATTTCTTTCGTTCTTAGCTTTTAGAAAACATATATATTTAAATAATTTATCAATAAATCGAACCAGTGTTGCTAGATTTCTCTGTGTTAAAGGTTGCTAAAAATGCGACCATAAACAATAACGGTTTACAATACCAAAATGATGGTACCCTAGTATAAATTGACGTGTTAATCGTTATGTCTCAGATGTAACTGTTAGTGTTATCAATACACAATATGGTGTCACTCATGTTGAGCAACAACATGTATATGAATGACTACATTTATCGCAAAAGACATGTATGAACGCCATCGGTGATTCAGTGATACATGTAGAATGCTCGCCTGCCACGCGGGCGGCCCCGGTTCGATTCCCGGCCGATGTACTTGTTTCCTGTTAATAAACTTAATATATTAAGCAAGAATTTAATATAATAAGTACACATGGTGTGAAACTGTTACAATGACATGATGTAGAGTACATTTACTTGATGTTATGTTTTATTACATTGGTATTTTGTTTCACCAAATGAATTTCGTGATTAAGAGCATCACCATTGCATGAACTGTCCACAAAATCACAGTTGTTAATAAAGTGTATACGGAATTGTGAAACAGTGAATTTTTAGTTAATCCCGTATTTAATATAACCTAAAAGAGAAATTTATTCCGCAGTACAATTAATAACCTTTCTGTATTCGTCTAATCTCTAAAACTGTGTAAGAATTATAAATAAATTTACTTTGAATAGTGCCAATTAAATTAGATGTTTGATATTTTGAACCAACAACCATCTACGTTCGCTTATTTATACATTGTCATTGTGGCTATATACCTTAGAATTTTGTCTCGTGCATTTCTTGAAACTTGTGATATTTTATGGCTCCGCAGACAAAACAAGAACACCCATTTAAATAATTGTCCATATATAGACGGAAGCTAGTGAAACAAAATTCAGCAACGATATCACAAGTACCTTGTATGCAATACGGGAATATAATCTGGCCTAAACGCGTAGGAAAACTGCGTTTTTGATAGAATAATTGTGTGTTACGTACGTGGTTACCAGACCTACTTTCTCGGGACATTTTGACCTGTTTTATTTTTCTCTCGACAAAAAAGGCAGGTATATAGATTGTATACGGAAACAATAAATAATTCATTATGCATAACTATTGGATGAATTAGATATGGTAATTGAAGACCGGTATTTTCTAACAATTTATATGATAATGTAAAATAATGTGACAAAAAGATGTTGTAACGAATTGTTAACAAGTATATTACTGTTAAACTGATTTATAACTATTTTTTCACCAGATGTTCTGAAGAAACATGCGTATTTTAATTTCTTTCAAAAAAGATGCACCTATCTGTACTTACGCTTTCAGTGTTTAAGTGTTCTGGCAAGCAACTCTGTGACATCAGATTTACAATTGCGTATCATTCTGACAAAAATTCCAGTCTTGCAGAAATCTGAATTGAGCAATTCAATACAGTTTGCACTTGTTGTGTCCTTTTAATTATGATTTAATACAGCTTCTCTACGCAATATACTCGTTTGTCGAGTTCTATACATGCTTACGACAAGCGTCTTTAAAGGAGCAAGTTGGTTGTTGCATCGCAATGTCTAAACTCATTTATATAAAATATTAAAATGTCTGATTTTTATTTCATATAGTAATGGACTAGGAATTAATTTATTTCTATATAATTATGCATCTTTAAATAAAATGTCAAGACAAAAACTAGAAATATGTGAAAATAATGTGCGATATTACGTCGAACTGTTTTAATACTTTCCTAACTTGTTTACTTTATTTTAAATCAGTTTGGACTGTTTGGTTAAAATCTAAATAATAAAGTTTTTTAGCATTCAACAAATAACTTATATACAAAAACTAAATAAATTTGGAGTCAGCAATTTAAGTGAGTGCGTAAAGCATACGTTCAAAAGCGAAATAAACAAAAGTGATTTGTCAGAGATATAAAATATCCGTTTGTCGACAATAAACCTGTCTAAAGCATTTGTTGTCTAGAGAAGAAGAAACAGCAATGTTTTAGATAAAACAGACACAATATCAATCCAACGCTTTTAAAATAAATTTTAACCATTAATACTAAACCTTTTTTGCTTTTATATTGAAATTGCAAGTAATAAAGCTATGGTTTGAAGATCACTATCTTATTAACTGATAAATGCTGAACAATAATTGCCGTATGAATTGTTTTCAGTTTTAATAAAGTCCTTGACGAACTGTTTATAATTAGTAATTGAAATATCACTTCTACCGCCTACACCAGTATTTGTTTCAAAAATCGTGTTTAATACTTGAGGTTTATGACTCCTTGCTCTTGTCACTTGGCATTTTTCGTGCCGTTGAAGCATTTTCCATCCCTACTAATGATACACTAAACTTCAATTATTCCATCTGTACTTTAAAGCACTGATAATATAAAGGGATTGCATAAACGAACGTTGTCATAAGTAAATACATTTCACAAACGTTATACATATTACGTTTTAATTAAATAGCTAGGAGGGAGCAGCCTCGGTTTTATTGAATATGTTCATCAATTCAAATGAAAGATGGACACTACTGCTGAAGCCCCCTTGTACATGAGCGGACACTATTTTTAAATGTAAACAACATGCACTTCATGATCTTAGAGGACCATAACAAAATATCTACACAATGATGTAGAACGGTCTTTATTATTTCTAAAGTTTTAGTCAATAACGATCTGAACACTTGGTAGAAAACTGACAGTTTTATTGAAGCTGTTCATCAGTGGTAATTAAAGATGCCACACCACTGACGCCCCGTAGGAACTCTATTTTCAAATGTTTACAACATACAATGTACAACCCATGATCCCTGAGGACCAGAAAAAATATGGCTACGCTCATACGAGTCGAGAAAACAGCAATAAGTTATGTTCCTATGATAGCCACGGTTAAAGAATCAAGTTCTTTACATATCATGAAGGCCATAGCACATAAGGACATCTAACGCGGCATAACAATCAAACAAGTACATAAGTACTGGGCACAGTGAATACCGCTTCCGTAAATAAAAAGAAAAGAAATGCTATGCATAATAATGCTACTGAACGCAGACGTGTCTGATAAAATAAGATACCCAGAAACAAACCAGTAATTGAAAACAGTTTGTATTAGGTGTCATCTGCAGTTGCAACTACATTGTATCATAATGAGGTTCTAACAAACCACAAACGGAGCGGGTTGTTTTATGTGTCATCTGCAGTTGCCCTTTAACCAAAAAGGAATACAGATTTAAAAATTGAAACGCACGAATGCTATTATGAAACATATTCTCAAAATGACTTAACTGTACTCTATTTTAATCGAAGATGCCATTTACCGGATAATGAATTGTAGGCTTTAATGTTTCAAGACGAAACGTAAATTAGGTTTGTGAATATACAGGTCGGCATGATTTGGCCCCGTGAGATTATTGCCCTACCATGTAGTTTTTACTCAAATCGTAAAGCTATACATTGCCTGCAATGTCAGACCCTGCAAGTTTGCATCTCCTTTTTAGTGTGCCAATATTCACAAATACATAACAGTTATGTTTACATTACTAGAAACCAGTTTTAATGGAAAACACGAGGTGACATAAACATAGTAAAATATCGCTACCGTAAATAACAAGAAAAGGAATGTTATACATATTAATGCCATTAAACGCGGACGTATCTGATAAAATAAGATACACAGTTTATCAATACAAAACATGAAGTCACCCATGTATATACGTTACGATAACCACCGAGTCCATCAGTCGACGTTGTTGCTCGCGGTGGACACCCAGTGGTCCGTGAGTTCACTCACTTGATTTTGCTAAGCAATGGCATGTATTTTATTAAATTAATATCTAATTGGAAACACATTTATCTACGGACGCATCGGTGGTTCAGTGGTAGAATGCTCGCCTGCCACACGGGTGGCCCGGGTTCGATGTTTTGTCGATGTATGCGATATTGTTTCATTGCGGTTTTATTAGATTCATTTGAAATATGTGTCACTTATGTTTTATAAAAATACAACTTTATTGCAAACATTGTCAAACATCAAACGCTTTGTAAAAGGAATTCAAAATCACTTGATTTTTCAGTCCCTGGATAAATTATTAAAACCTAAGAAGAATGTTTACGGAAGCGCAAATAAATAGGCCGTTGAAGAGGGTGATACTCTAAATTATTCTAAATTAGTATATATATACATTACCGTTTATTCATGCAACATTATTAAGCCCGATTAACTTCAAGCCTGTCTTTTGTTTTTCTTTGAACTTTAAGCCCCAACAGACGAGACAAGGATACTTGTTATAATAATTGTCAATATACAGGCGGAAGCCCAGAAAATGCTGGTTGGACACATTGCGGCATTCTATAAATGTCATTACCCATTGTATACAATAAAGTGTCATATGGGAAGATGCGATGGCCTAAAAGCGTAAAACATTGCGTTCTTGACAAAAAAATTGTACCTATTTGATAAAATTAAACTCAAAATTAAAGTTTTATCTAAATGTTTGCAAACATTGGGATGCGGGAAAAGCGTATTGCACATAAGTGGTATCTTGATCATAATCAAATCATTTAACTTGTTTATAAAGGTATTTTTTAAATTGACATTTCTTCCATTTATGGTACATAAGAATATAAAATAAAATACAAGTATTATATAATAATTATGCTTTTATTCTAATATTTTCTACGCTAATTATTAACAGTTGTAAAGTTTCAGGTCGCTAACAACAAAACTTTAGCAGGTCATATGACTGCGACAAAACAATTCTTACTTAATACTATAGACATGTAATTGACGCTTCGAAATAAGATATTTTAATTCATATTTTAATAATGTTTATGCTGTGATAGATAAGCGGCATTGCAGTCACCCTATGTGGTATTTCCGAACCAAGTACATGCAGCCAGGTCACGTGGGGTAGTCGTAATAGTTTCTTTCAAGCACCCGAGTCTCTTAAATTAGATATAAAAGGTTGCAAGAGTACAAAACATTACCCTTTAAAAATGCCGAACCTGAAGAATTTCGAGGGTGGCGACATTTGGCACTCTCGGCGTGTTTTGAAGGGGTTGATACGATCCTGTTTTATCGTCCAATGATTTTTTATGTTTATACCTTTATATGTTTGCATTGGACCTACATTTAATAAAGAGTTTCGGCAATGCATCGATCAATATTAATCTGATAATAGTTGGTATTAGTCTGACATAAGGTTTTGCTTTTGCAATTTATAGTTTACGTATAAAATGTTCGGTGTCTGTTTAACGTTAAATCCATGTTCATGCATGGCATTACTATTAAAGCACGCATTAACGAAATATCAGCATGCTTTATGGGTTTAATAAAAATAC
>Ga0224511_10003466_pt1 | contig 11373 bp, 7 predicted proteins | sample SF_May12_sed_USG_2_FD_169988 | JGI IMG/M metagenome (GOLD analysis project Ga0224511, IMG submission 169988) | Sediment microbial communities from San Francisco Bay, California, United States - SF_May12_sed_USGS_8_1 | ecosystem: Environmental > Aquatic > Marine > Sediment | place: USA...
TGTAAAAAGTCGCCCCGTACTACATCATTGTGTAGTCATATTTTTCTGGTCCTCAGGGATCATGGAGTGTACATGTATGTTGTTTACATTTGAAAATGGAGTTCTGCTCATGCGCTAGGGGGCGTCAATGGTGTGCCATCATTCATTACTACCGATGAACAGTTTCAATAAAACCGATGCTGCTGTTTTCTCGTGCAGGCTTTGCTTCCTGAGGGCTTTCCCTTTCATCAGTTTTATAATTATATCATATGACATTAAAATAAAAGAACTCGCAGTTTCATTTACTGACATTCATGCTGGATTCAAATACAAACGAAGGTGATGTTGAGAGAATGCTCATGTGTTTGTTTCTTTTATACGATACATTTTTACATTACTTTTGGTTATTTTTCCCTTTTGCAATATGATAACATTTCTCTCTAAATTTGTGAGATACACGTGGACAATTATTATTGTTCGTGTACAACGTCGCTAGGTCAATGAATACAGAAAACAACCGTATACATGTAGATACAGGAATGAAAAAGTACGACGCCGCATAATATGCATCTTTGCAATGTTATACAAATGAATCTTAATGCTAAGATGTATTGTCTTACTTTTCTGGTAATTTAACAAAATGTTCGCCAGTTCATAAAACACTTTCATACAAATAAACATTAAGATTCAATTGTGGTTTTGCTTTTAAATTATCGACACATGCTCCGGATAAACATACATGTATATTTGTTAACATTGTGCAATAATCCGCATACACATGTATTTCGACATAGTCCGTTAGGCAAATACTTTTAAAGAAATAGAAAACACCACTGAGCGCCTTCTGGCCTTTTAGTGACCGACCAGTCAGCCCTAAAACACGTTTGAGGGCTGACTGAGAGGTCACTAAAAGCCAGAAGGTCCGAAGTGGTGTTTACTATTTCTTATATTATACCGCACCTTTTAGAAATCCAATATATACTGATAGGTTAGAATAAACGAACTTAGTTTATAGCGGGTCTTCTATGCTCAAATAGTGACCGGGCACTATTTAGTACAGCGCCCGGTCACTATTTAGTATAGTGCCCGCTTAGACAAATATGGATGTACTATGCTGATTTAAAGACTGTTATTTTTAATATACGCAAAGAAAATACATATTTATGTCAGGTACATGTATAATATAAACGCATAAGTTCGTGTATGTTTTCTATTTATTTGTTTCAATTTAACTAGTGTCATAAGTGAAAGATTTACCATTTACATTTGTGTTTTGTTTTGTGTGTTATTCTTTTCGTATAATCTGCGTTACAAGGTGTTGGAATAAGTACACTTGAAAAGTCCATGAATAAGTTTATTGTAATTATGAAGAACAATTCTGTATGTGTATATAAAAGGTCTTATAGAATTGAAATGCGGACTTATCTTTCTTGAGTTTCCTTGTAATGTATTAAAATTTATTCCTTTGTTTACCATGCGTTCAATAATATCAGAAGGCATCGACACCGGTTAAGTGTTCGGGAATCATTGCTCAACTTTCATACTTCTACTACTAGTTTTATCCACCCGAAACATTTTACCACAGTCTCACATCAACACATACTATGGAGAAATGCATAGTTCAACAATTTTCAAGCTCCTCTCAATGCGGTAGATTTTCTTTGATATTGTGATAAGGTTAATCACAAACAGGAAGTTTGCCATCCTTTGTATTTTCTAGGTCAGATTGTCACCGGACAATATAACCCTAGTCTAATGGATTAATATTGGCCATGTACTGTTATAAATGATCATGGTTGACAGTTGCGGAATTGTCCATTTGTCATTGCAAGCAATCACGTACATGTATAGAGGTTTACTGTTCCTATCACCACGAGTGCAAAACCATGTTACGTGCGTAAGCCCGTGTATGTGTTCCTGTCATTTGGACTAAATGCTGGTATTAAACATTTAATGGAATGGCGTCCCGCACATTGAAGATGCAAATTGGAAACGTTTTGGTTTAGCATTTACTTTCTTCACTCTAGGAGATTATTGGAATCGAGAACAGTAAAATGAGAAAATCGTTGCTTATATACATGTATGGGCCAGAGTGTAGTGTATTTTGGCTGTGTAGATAGTGATCAATGTTTTCCATTACACAAACACAACAGTAACCGTTTCTTTACGCGAACTGCTTAGTACTTGGTATTAAAATCAAGTTTTAGTTCTTGTGACCATGGACATAATGTTAAACCCCCTTAAACTAATTCACGCGCAAAAATATAAAACTATTACATGTACAATGAACAAAAAAATGGCATAAATCAACGATTATATGGATTCCGCTAAACTCAATTTAAAAAGCGTAGGATTCCAATCCTAAAGTCTTAACTTTAACCCCTAATCAGGTTATCGATTTGTGTTATAGGAAACTGACACAATCAAATCAAAATGACATTTGATTTGTGGTCACTGTTGTCATATAATGAAATTTTAAATGACTACTAACAACGCATTCAAAACATAACATGGAACACATTTGCATGTACTTTTCCATAATTTCATTAGGCCCAATTCAGATAATGGTCTGACACGTGTTTGTAAAATGCCGTACAATCATGTAATAATTTTGTATAAGGTATTACAAAGTGTTGAGAGAATACCGTCTAATTTTCTAAATGTAAATGTTCGCATTTCAAATACATTGTATCTAACGCAAACTCACATCGGACTCGTTATTTCTGAAAACGTTTATATTATTAAGTGAGTATTCCCAACAAATCATCTAAGCGCAATGTTCAAGGTGAAATCCAGAAGAATGGAAATGCAAATAATTAAATACATTTAGTTTAACTTCTAGAGGTTTACTTCTATTGTGTGAAATGCGTTGCGGTTTTGTTGTACTTGTTTTGTTAACATACTAGTGTATTGCATCCTTGGGCGTCAAGTTAGGGCATATACGATTTTTTAACATTTATATAACTACATTTTATCAGTCAACCATATCCTCGTTTATCTTGAAAGAGTGTGTTGACAGCTATCGTGTAGGGGTTTGCAAACTTAACCTTTCTGACCTTCATTAACGCCACTTGTTGGCGTTAAACGATTTATGTTGGTGTCTGATGAACTTCTTTCGTACCAACATTCACGCTACAGACGAATATGTCACCGTTTATATGCATCATTTCCTATTGCTTTATTATTTTAATGTCTTTATTGTCATATTTACGTGACCAATAAACCTTTGACATGCACTTTTAACTTATATATTCACTTCTACTGTGATTGTTAGAGTATAAAAGTACGTTAAATAAATACAAGGTAGTCATTTTATACATTAACGTGCGACATATCGTCTTTGACAGTCTGTATCCCCTATTCTTGCATAGAAAACAGTCTCCGAAATTCATATACAATTCTGTACAAAAATACATAATCTACATTTTGCTACACATCATGAGAAATTCCTTATTTTGCAACTAATTTATCTTGCGAGGGGTAATGCCATCTGTCTTTTACTTGAATTTACTTTTTGATTGTGGGCTTTAGATTGCAAAGATTTATCAAAGTTATTAATAAAACGGTTTAGACAACAAATCTGTTTGAGCACTGTGATTTGAGAATTTTGTGCTCCACTTTATCTTGTAGTAAATGAGTTAAAGAAACATAAACATGCAATGCTAATTTTAACAGATATATGAATACGTCATCTCATCTTTTGAAATTAACATGTGTAACAAACAAACACAACACCGCATCTAGTATTCCTGCATGAGTAACTTACTTATCGTTTTTGTAGTGACTCACCAATTAGTAGATAATAGTAACTATTACTACATTCCTGACTATCGGTGTTCAACAATAATGTAGTAGTCATCTATCTGTATGTGGCTATTGTCAGTTTGTATAGTTGTAATGGTGTGATTGAATCTTCGTGTTTGTTTGGTTTTTCGTGAAAATAAGCAATGTGAAAACAGATCATTAATATCTTTAACAACCTGTCGTCTGGACCTCTCGAACCCATATCATGTTACAGCAATTAAACCAATAAGTAAGCTTTCTGCAACTTACACAACAACAAAACATGTTTATCCTGGTCTGGAGATAATGTTTGCCGACATTCCGGAATAGCGTAAAGGGATTACATAATGGTGAACTCTAGATGAACTTTGCCATGCGATTTATTTTTTATCATTTATTTTTCACATATCAGTATACATTCAAAGCATTTTATCATGATACACAAAGAATTGTATTGCCATGCGATTCTAACTGACACTGCTATATATGTTTAGGCCCTTCAATACTGATCAATTCTACTAGCATGTGTAAGGATTAGTGGACCATTTAATGTTAGATTAAATGTAGTTGAAAGGTGAGTGTGTATTCACAATCAATATCTGTATACATCGTTTACCAATCAAAAGGCCTTAGATACATGGCACAAGTACCATGAAATCCTCATACACCTTGTGTCATGTCACGGTTCAGTTCATACTGGCAGGATTCCTAATTTAATAAAGATATATAACCCCATGAGTAATCCTTTTAAGCCTGTAATTGCTTTATTGAATTGCTTACCATGCAAAAACTAATGAATGAGTATGAAAGTTTTTCTGTGCGTGTTCATGATCATATTGTTTTATATCATCAACAACAGCTGCTGTTACACGACACGGTTAGAATGTCATGAAATGCAGGCTTTGCTTCATGGGGAATTTTCTTTTTTCTCAGATTGATTTACATTACAACAGCTGGTGTTAAGTGCTTGTGTTGTAGACTTACTGTTAAATATCGTAATACATACTTAATGATTGTGTAGTTATATTATTCAGGTCCTATGGGGTCATGGATTTATGTTGTTTACAATTGAAAATTAAGTATCGCTCAAGCGCTACGGGTGTCATTGGTGTGACTTCTTTCGTTACCATAGATGAACAGCTTCAATGAAACCGAGTCGGCTATTTTCCCCATGCAGGCTATGGTTTCTGAAGTCGTATTTTTAGATAAAGATCTACATTAGATGTATATTCTACATTTAAGTATATGGATTATGAGCCGTGTCCGCAAGAACGAATATTTCTATTTGGACTCTACTTTTAACGGTCAACATAATTTAATTACCATTTATACGGAATTAATTTATAGAGTAATATAACATTATTTTACCTAAAAAAGTAAATTTTCTTATTTTAAGTACATTCCCCATTGCAAGGGTACGATGTTTAAGATTATAATTATACCCTTATCGAAGTCAGATGAACTAAAATGTATTTTCTTAGTCACATGACGTTGAGATTTAAATTTTAGATATTAAAACATTTCGAGCCATTTCATTTAAACAGAACATTCTAACTAATAAACGCTTGTCGGGAGGTATTGTAGTTTTGTAAAAATTAACAGACTTAACGCAGTTTGCTTCTGAAGGACTTTATCCTATCGGAAATGATGTACTGCATAATAATGCTTACAATTGATCAAATATACGACAATTCAAAATAAACGTTTATGTCACAGACAAAATGATATGTTCTGCGTAGAATAATAACATTTTATTCAATGAATAAATAATTTGACATTCCTCCAAAATTAATTAATCGCACGCAGCAGCTTGCAGTAGATATTGAATGTCCTAAATGTTATCGTCGAATACAAAGAAAAACATATGAATAATTTTATATATTTGTATATGTGTAAGTAATATCTTGTTTTATAACATATCATGTAGTGTAAGACCTAAACTGTCAGAGTGTAAGGTGTACATGCTGTACATATACCATTACTAATATATGTAGATTTCATATATCAATATACATTTGTATAGTTTTTAAATGGTCTCAACATTAGGGCACCAACCTTTATAGAAAACAAAACTAACGAAATCTGTTTGAGAATGTTTCGTGCCAACCGCATGAACTCTACACCGTATAATACTGCGAGCACTGTACATTTTAATTTAAGGCTGCCCTCTCTTGGATTTGAGCTAAAAGTGACTTCTTATTGAAAACACGGTTACACGATGATAAGTAATATGCTCATACAGGCGAAATTGACTTTTAAAAGGCAAATTGCAATACAAAAAAGAAACACCAGAAGAAAACAATTGAGTGACAGTGTCAACGTGACCAAAATGTTTGTATGAACTTATCAAACCATATAGCCACGCAAACGTTCACCGAAAGCTGTACGGAGGTTTATGTTTAATTTTAACGTTGCAATTAATGTGAATCGCACCAGAATGTATCCTCAAACATGTGATTGGTGTGCGTATGGCTGTAGAATTAGCTTTAAAATATAAAATATACAGCCAACAATTGGCCAAAAATTGGCATTTCTACAGAAAATAATGCGATACTGTCATTTTGTATACAATATTTGAATGGCATCAGTGTCCACTGAATCTGCATTTTTGCCGTGTTTGCTTTCTTTTTTTCTTCTGTGTTTGTTGTTTTACACGTGAGTAATAGACAGAGAGCATCATAGTCTTGTTTCACAATGTTTATGCACACAAAAAGCAACTGTTATTTGTTCAACTTGTTTGTATACAAATTCCAAGAATTGTTTCTCTTCAATGTTATTTTATATAACAGAGGTAACTCCATATGTATTACTGCCGTTTTATCACTAACGATATCCGAATGCTCTCAAGAACATTTTAGACAAACTGTAAACATATATAAAACGTTCGAAGTCCACTAGTTTTAAATGAGTGATAATGCCATTTGCATTGTCCTAGCACTTTACTTTGGTGATATTCATTTCGCTTGTTGAGAGATAAACACGCCATTAAATGTATATCTGTCTGTTAAGTGTGTTTATTAATGTATTTAATGAACATACAACGAAAGAATATCGAGATCCTGACAACAGATTTTTCTCTGTTGAATACGTTATTGATTGTAAAGAAATATGTACTGACGGTTTCCATTACGTACATAGATATGTGACAATAAATCAAAATTTACGACGCATACGTAAGTTGTACGAACACACCGACACAATAATCAACCGTTTTCCTAATAATGTAAATACAATCTGAGAAAATGGAAAGTCATAAGGAAGCATAATTTGCATTGGGAAAACAGCAGCCTCGGTTTTATTGAAGCTGTTCATCAATGGAAATGAAAATGCACTCCATTGACGCCCCTAGCGCACGAGCAGAACTATATTTTCAAGTGTTAACAACATACTATCCATGACCCCAAAAGACCAGAAAAATATAACTACACAATGATACACACAATGATACATTTTCTCACAGTAACAGAACTTATTAAACACAAATCTCGCTTTTTGTGTTATTGTGATTTAAGAAAGCATTTTCGTTTATTCTTAGAAAAACAATATAATTAAACTATTGTTTTTAACTAGTTTATGCATAGAACGCTAGATAAATCAAAATGATAAAATCAAGAACAGGTTACCAGAAAGTCTTTCTAGAAAAGGAAATGAACATGTCTGAGAACACAATTAAACCTTCAGTTTTTTAAAATTACGATTATCCAAATATATTGTGATAACTTGAAATTCAATATAAAGTTGTAATCTTTTACGTGATTCAAAGTGTGTGGTAGGTACACACTAGCGGATCCAGAATGTCCCAAATGCGCAATTTCTATAATCTGTTTAGCTAGAATATTTAAAACAACTTGCATATTACACAAACTTTTAAGCAAAAGATGTCAACAATTATGTCCAACCCAGATTAAACTTCTTCGAAGATGATGTTCATAGTGTCTTTATGGCTCAGAATATATTGTTAACCAACCAACAACTGAGAAAAGCGCCGGCTAAATTACATACATAGTATAATATTTGCATTTGACAATAATAAGTACGTAATAAAATAATTGGTTGGTTTCTTGCGACATCTATATTAAGTATTTAGTATTATAATCATTGCATGAATTTAGGATTTTCTAATGTAAGTTTTCAGCACTATATTGCGAGTGCATAAAACGCGAGTGTTTTGTCGCACTCAACCGCCCTCTAAAGGTAAAGTCCTCGATCCGCCACCGAGTACATGCCTAAAAAAAAGAGGATGCAACATTAACCCTTAAGACAGTTTATAGGTAATAGAATGCTTATGTACATGTTTTTTAATATGTGATATAGTTTAATTAAAGTTGTCTTGTAGCACTATATTTTACGCGTTAGCTTGATTTTTAAATTTCAATTCCTAATGTAGTTTTTACAAACGAATGAGTAATATTTAATTTAATTAAACTCGTTCGGGAAGTTTCTGTAACAAAAGTGTTTTTTACTTGCTCTAATACGTTATCGTGTTTTTATGCATACATTAAAACACACATTTCACTCAGTGAAGTACAAGTGAGAGTTGGAAACCCAATATATACTTAAAAATTGTGACACAAGGTTGAAAACAATGACATATTGACAGAACAATAAGGGTCAAGACGAAACAACAATAGTCAATATTTTTGTTTAATTTTGATGAAAAATGCTAAATTAGATAAGTGCGTTGAAGTTATTGTTATTCCATTTTAAGAACCTCGTTTTCCCGACATATTATATGTTTTGTGGAACTCGTATGTCAATCATTATCTGCAATTCTACGATGAGAACTCCGCAGTCAAATGGAACGACCGAGATAAGTCTAGCGATTTCTATCAGGGACCATTATCCCAATTGAAGTTACTCACTGGCCAGACCGACCCCTCAATACACCCAGCAACATTTTAGGACATACTTTAAACTGATGGAAAAAAGTTATTCTCATTTCGTTCATCAAGTGTAGATGTTGCTTGCACTATTCCACTTGGCGTCTTTTTAAACAAATTGCAGTATCCGTTGCATTCACTAAACGCCATTCGTTTACATGGGAGAAATATTGACGTTGGTTAGGAGAAATCATGTTAGTGAAAAAATAACCCTTCCCAAACTCAAAGGCGATAATGGATTTTGGTACTTTTTATAGTAAACGCGATAAACCTCAGATTATATTGCAATACCGTAACAAAACGTATTATCAAAAACTAGTTTCAAATAACATTAGTTTGGCGTTACAAAACGATATAAACAACAACTCCGCGTTATCCACACATTCGCTGTTGAGTTGTTTTTAATGAGGTTTGCCGTTTGGCATTCAATAGTCACAAATCTTCTTTCCTATTTGTCAACGACGAAAACTCATCACGTGAAATTACATCGTCTCTAGACATCAACATGATCAATCTAATTGTCAAGTTATCTAACTTTTAACTCAGTTTAGCGTCTGAAGAAAACATGAACCTAATTTACAATCGCTCTAAATGCAGACTGGCTTCAGTAGCAAAGTCTGTACTTGTCGTTTATCCATTCAAAATAGTTGGAGTCTATTTTCAGATATTTATCTTAATTAAAGGAAGAAACTGAAATGTAGACAACTCCATTAAAACTATGCAGGAATAAAACGATACAGAAACTTGTGATTGATATTTTAATTTACGAGATTCAGATAACTGTACATATTATATGATATTGCGTCGTTGAAAAGAAAGACTTACCCTAACAACAACGATAAAAGTCTTTGTTGTCATTTTTGGAACACACGTTTGGCCAAAACCAAAATGAAAAATTATAAGTTATTAACCAAACTTGTGATGTTTTAAAGAACATCATGCATAATAAACACGAAGAAAAATGAAATATCAACATGAATACAGAACAAACATGGGGCATAAATATGGGAAAAAACTTGATAAACATATCAAACCAGTTTATCCATTGTCTCGCTTGATGTAATATGTAGTTTTGCCAAACATGTTAAAAGTAGTTGTTAAAAACATACCCAGTGATGTAATAAAACATACAATAATACACACAACACATCGTTGGTTTCTAATTTGTTTAAGCCTTATGTATGGCATCTCATAAATAGTTGCATAAATGTCACATACAGTACTTTCCGTACCATAGATGCGAAAACCAAATACCATAACGACATAAACTATTGAAATATATACGCATTTTTACGAAACTTAAGGGGCTTTTATTTAAGCGTACAAATGCAGAATATGTATTAAATTAAACTGCATTTGTACTTGTGTTCATCAGATAAAAGCACCTTGGGGTTCGATGTAATGCTCCACAAAACGTCTAGACTGTCAAAAGTTGATGTACATTTCCAAAGATAAGCGAATACGGGGAATACAATTATCAATTTAAACAGAATGTTTTCTTTAAGATAAAATACATGTAGGTCATGTGTTCATTTTTAGCGTGTTTTCATAAAAGGTTATGCTTATGTATCCTTATATATTTCAAGCAATTAGAACATGTGTGCAATAACTGTGCATAAAGATTAAGTCTGACTTTACTTTGACTTCTACAATTGGTTTTTATAGCTTGTGTGGCGGCTGTAAAATTTTGCCCCGCACTACATCATCGTGTAGTCATTTTTTTGGTCCTCAGGAATCATGGGTTGTATAATGTTTACATTTAAAATAGAGTTACTCTCATGATGCGCTAGGGGGCGTCATTGGTGTGACTTCCTTCATAACTATTGATGAACAGCTTTAAAGACATCCAAAGCTGCTATAGTCCATATGCAGGCTATGCCTCCCGAGGACTTTCCCTTTTCCCTCAGATTAAATTGACTCGACAAAAAGCTGACAATGTTGTTGAAAACAGTAACGATTTCTGCATGACCAGAAATATAAAAAGGTTTTGTCGATAATATCAGTTCGTTGTCAAGTGTTTTCTTTGAAAACAGCCTTCAATTCCGTTGACTATTGTGAAAACAAAGAAAGTTCATGTAACATACATATCATGAGGTCCTTCATGATAGAAACAATGTTTGATCTTGTAGAGGAATGGTTGTCAGGAAGATATAGATGCTTCTGACCGAAGGGTATCAGTAAGATCTTTGATAGTCCATGGAGAGAGAACAGTAAAGTGAATGACTGCAGTTATTTTCGACATTCTTTGCCATGAGTCTCAATTATCAGTAAAACATTTAACGGGCATTACAGAATGTGCTGCATTGTGCATTTATCATGGTGCATATTCCACCTGACCTACATGTATATGATCACTGTTAAGCCAAATGAACGGCTTTTATGTCCTTCAATTCCCATAGTCAAACCTTTGGACCGATTGTCAGAATCTCAATTATTCTTATTGTTGTTTTAGCACTGTCGGAATCTAAATACTCTTTACAATATTTTCACTTCAATGTAAACTTACATAAACTTGATGTATTAATGGAGTGATACTGCCGTTTGCACTATCGTAATACTTATCTATGGTAATATCTTTCTCGTATGTTGGAGAGTTAAAACGACAATAGAAAGGAACTTAGTCTGCTAAGTGCGTTTAATCTATTTTACCATATATATATATATAGGACAGAGAGAAGACGTCAACAACAACAAATTACACTCTAATTGATATTCATGTATTAAACTGCTT
>Ga0224511_10003467_pt1 | contig 11372 bp, 7 predicted proteins | sample SF_May12_sed_USG_2_FD_169988 | JGI IMG/M metagenome (GOLD analysis project Ga0224511, IMG submission 169988) | Sediment microbial communities from San Francisco Bay, California, United States - SF_May12_sed_USGS_8_1 | ecosystem: Environmental > Aquatic > Marine > Sediment | place: USA...
TATATCTATATATATATGTATATATATATATCTATATATATATATATATATATATATATATGTATATATATATATCTAGCTGCTGCTCTAGCGATTTAGTTTAAACTGGGAAAATCAAGATGTCGTCTTTCTGACTCTTTCAATCGGTGTCTCCTTAAAAGCAGATAGTCTTTGCTGGTTCCATTGATCAGTAGGTAACCTCCCAGAGTGAATCTGAACCCGGTGGATGAGTCCGTAGACCCGGCTGTTGCGAACAAGCTTGTCACCATCAGTGGGCTCACTTATACACGCAGAGTAGGGAGGAAGTGATAGCTCAGTGGTGGGGGCTGGGTGATACACGCAGAGCAGGGAGGAAGTGATAGCTCAGTGGTGGGGGCTCGGTGATACACACAGAGCAGGGAGGAAGTAATAGCTCAGTGGTGGGGGCTGGGTGATACACGCAGAGCAGGGAGGAACTGATAGCTCAGTGGTGGGGGCTGGGTGATACACACAGAGCAGGGAGGAAGTGATAGCTCAGTGGTGGGGGCTGGGTGATACACACAGAGCAGGGAGGAAGTGATAGCTCGGTGGTGGGGGCTGGGTGATACACACAGAGCAGGGAGGAAGTGATAGCTCAGTGGTGGGGGCTGGGTGATACACACAGAGCAGGGAGGAAGCATAGCTCAGTGGTGGGGGCTGGGTGATACACACAGAGCAGGGTCTGAGCTCGCGATTATGACACCCTGGGTTTGATTCCCGCTGACGACAGCGACCGTTATGATTATGATCTCATCTCCTAGCTAAAAACGGAGGCATGATTTAGAGTGGGACGCGCTCGCGATGCTCAATCTACAGCTTCACTAGACAATTTCCAAGTTTATACGCGAACGTTCATCGGTAAAACCGATCAACAAATATTCGTGAAGTGACGGCGAACGAAAATCATGTGCCTCCATGCTACGTCGAACCTTGATTGAAACAATATACTAGTTGAAGGTTTGTTTGAATTTTTTTAATTTTCTGACAGGAAACCTCACAGCGATCCGATCTAATAACCGCGTTAACGCCCGGTGACTGTTTCCAGACTTCATGGGCATCTGAGAGGTCACCCCGTGGCTCCATACGAAATTTTCTCACCGATAAAGTGGAGCGCCGACTAAAGACTACTATCAACCTAGTAAATGAAGACATCATGCAAACACCTAGAGAGAGCCCCCTGTCAGATAATGTCTCTCTCTCTCTCTCGCTGTTGTAGCATTTCCGTCACCGACCTCCCTCATTAAACCGCACGGAAAGTTATGTAGAGGCTCAGGTATCACCACTGCCCATATCACAGATCAACTTTCCTACCTCCCCGATAGAAGATTGCAAGCACAGGCAACAGAGAAGCGCCCCTAACGAGCTTTATCATTCGACTCACGGCACTATAAATGAAGAGGTGTCAGGTGTGTACTCACTATTGGGCTGCCCCAGTAACTAAAACCGCTGTTCAGTCGGTCCCCGAAGCGCTCCGTGTTTACCTCCAGACCCTCCGGTAGTGAGTTCCGGTTGGACACGAGCTAGACAACCCAGCTACATGCCAACATAGGTCCTCGAGGATGAAGATGAGTAAAAGCAGGCACGGTAGGATAGGTTAATGGAAGGCTCACTCCGAGTGTAGGTCCTGCACTCCAAATAGCTTCTACTTACACAGCTCATGCAATAATAGCCTCTTAAGGTTTGGTGGTAGGGGAAATTTTTTGGCTGATCAGTCTGTTATGAGCGCGAAATGGACTCGAAACGAAAACAAATAGCTATGAATTCACTGAGTTTATCTTAATCTTAACTCTAGTCTAGCTCACAATCAAGGTGAGTGACACTGACTCGGCGACTGAGTGAATTTACTTGCCGAAAACCAGTCACTGCTGAAAACGGTTTTTCAGTCTCAGTTTGTGTTAGTTGTTTATAGCCAAAGCTGAACTGCTCTTATTGCGTAGACAGGCCAGCAGGATGCTTGAAACCTTTTCTTATTCCATGTGGCTGTCTGATGCTGTAATCTGTACAGTTTTCCAGTTGAAGCCATGGCATCCACTGAACCATTTAGCACGAAAGTTATAGCAGTTCAGGTGCATTCCCGAGCAATATCTGCCAAGCATGGCTCTCTTTACCCTCGCTTTGGGAAAGCTGGAGCAGGTTTTGCCTCCTAGACCCATACCTTGTGCTTGTGTGCAGGAATGTGTCAGTGTTGACAAGGTGCCTCAAATATTGGGACACCCTCTGGAAGGCCAGGTAGAAAATGATCAACTTTGAATGCCTGGCTGGCCATTGACTAGTCATCAAGCTCTCCCTATTACGTCATACAAATGGCCGATCAGGCCCCGCTTTTTTTAAAACGTTTTTTTCAGTGGTTGCCAATCTTGCAATCATTAGCGCGGATTTAAAGACACTTCTACTGTGCCCATTGCGCTGTAATTTGACTTTGGTAGGTTTGTAGACATGCGGATTCTGCCTGATTTTGCCTTGTCATCCACCCTTTAACTTTTTTTATTGACGCTGTAGCGTAGAATGTATCGAATGACTTTTTGGGATTTGAATTTTTTTCTCCCAATATCCAGTTTATTTTACGTGTTCAAAGTTGTCGAATAATGATGTCTACAGAAAGAAGTGTGATTATTCAAATCAATTCAAGTAGGGCGATCCCCTGTGGAACAACCAACAATAGACACAAGCATATAATCCGGAAGTGGGTCAGACCGTTGAGTTATTCAATCGTTACCTTCTGTTTGCTAGACTCGGCCAGCGATACTCTCTGGAAGACCAAAACAGAAACATCCGTATTACTGAACAAACTCAGCGCGCTCAAAGAGCGAACGAGTAAACTGTCTGATATGTTGAGGCGGAACTCGAATACTAAACTGAGTAGAGAAGCTAACTCGCCAATCAACGAGGTGAATCATCAAGTCACCAAGCAAACCTTGTCAAGGAGGTATCAATTGCTCACATCTGAGCAGACGGCAGCCACGAATGAGAAGAATCCTTGTACGCAAATCCTGGATATTAACTCGAATCTAACGCAAGGAACCGCTTCAAGCAACGAGACAACGACCCGGTCCGAGATTGAGATCGATCGTCACCCCCTGCGCTCCTCGTCAACGCTCAGTATTACGGGAGGCCCGCTACACATTGACGTCCATCCTGCAGCAGAAGGCTCACCAGAGAACGAACTCCAGAACTTGGCAGAGAACGAACTCCAGAATTTACCAGAGAATGAACCACAGAACTCGGCAGTGAACGAACTCCAGAACTCGGCAGAGAGCCAACCACAGAACTCGGCAGAGATCGAACCACAGAACTCGGCAGAGATCGAACCACAGACCTCATTGTGTCCAAGTAATTCTGAGTACAAGGCGTCTGATAATCGTGTGCTATTAGCTGATGAATATAAGCTGCGTCAGAGTATGATAGAAACGATGGCTGGTCTGGATAGCACGTTGGCCAGTCTAGACGATTTCGCCAAGGATGAGGAGATGGTGGAGGTTGTTGGACAGATGTCACCGATTCCCGCGGCGATTCAGCGCAAGCTCAGCAAACCCGTTTCGGATTTCTGGCTCGCCCTGGAGAAGTACATGGAAACGGGATGCATTAATGGAAAGAGACGTCCAGCGAGGCACAGCGAGACGTCGATACCGAAAGGATGGCAGGACAATGAAGAGACCCGTCTCACCTCCTCCAGATCTCTCTAGTAGGTCCCATCCCCTTCTGACTTACCTTCCACCCTATCTGGAAGGCCCTACTCCCACCATCTCACCTCCAGCTCTTTCTAGTAAATCCAACTCTTCCTGACTTACCTCTCTCCCCATCTGGTAGGTTTCACCCACTATCTCACCTCCACCCCTTTCTGTTAGGTCTGTTGAAACGACTGATGTTAAAACGAGCCGAGGCTTCCGGCATACTGGCGGGGTCTCTCCACAGAGAAATGAAGCCAGGAAATAAAATTCGCGGTGGGACTACACTGGAGGTTTCTGGTATACCGTCATGGTCTCCCATGCAGAAGTGTAAAAGTAGGGAGTTGAGTTTCCTGTGGGGTACACTGGGGGTTTCTGGTATACTGGCAGGGTCTGGCGATAGGAGTTGCGTTGCCCAGCGAAAACTGAAATCCCTCTTACCATTTCTTCCTATAGCAAGCCCTGTCCATATACCGGAAAACGTCAGCGTATCCCACCAGAAACTCAAATCCCTCCTACCATTTCTCCCTATAGCATGCCCTGTCTATATACCAGGTCCCGCCCCTCTCTGTCTCACCTCCAGCCCTCCCTGGTAGGTCCCACCCCGTGCTCACCTCCAACCCTCTCTGTTAGCTCCCACATTCACCGCCCCTATCCAATCAACTGAGTGTCAAAATAACCACTCCCAATCAGTACTTTCGAAGAGTTCGACTTGGTATGACACGTCTGCGCTCTTACCCAGAACCTGAGTGGAGATTTCGGATCACTAGGCTCTCATTACATTCGAATCTCTCTCTCTCTCTCTCTCTCTCTTCCTTCATTGCAGCCAGGAGAAATGCCGCTCCCGCTCAGTTGGCACTGTGAATCTCTTTGCTCCTAAACTGAACGGTGAGAAGGTTACGGAAACCGGTGAGAGTGGCAAAGTCTTTACAATGGCGCGCAAATACAGCATCCGGATAAAAAATGGGAGAACTAAGTCCGATGAAGCTGTGAGTACTTTGGCCTCCGTTGAGGTCGGGTAAACTAGTTTTGGACATTGACTTGGTGTGAATTTGGTAGAAAACACAATATGCAATAAGAACCCATAACGATGCACTGATGTAGGCTTCACCATACAGGTAACGCAATGGTAAGAATGTGATACGACCAACTAAACTGGAGAACATTTGCTTCAACTAGAGATTGGAGCAATGTTTTCTAGTTTTGATACCCTTGGGGTGAACTCCCCGCTGTGAAGTATCACCGAGGCTGATTCTCTTATAGAATAAGGATGATAAAAAGTCACTGGAGCGAGCGGACGACGTGAGACTTCTTCGTACCAATAGTCGTCGCCTGAAGAAGTTTACTGTTATGCTCGACAGTGATGATGAGTCTCGTAGGTTATCCCCTCCCCATCTTCATAGTCCGCACTTCTTCCAATGTTTAGAGTCAGCACCCCCTCCCATGTCCGTGGTCAGCACTCCCTTCTGATCTCCAGAGTCAGCATCTCCTCCCATATCCATGGTCAGTACTTCTTCCAATCTTTAGAGTCAGCACCCTATTTATCCCCTTGAAACTTTTATGGGTCATAACATTACGCATCCAGTGGTTTGCCGAGTAGACCGCCTAATGAGTGTGTACTGTCTCATTCTGCAGCGTCGTTTGAGCCTTTGATGCAAGCCTCTTGTGATTTTGACTCTGGTTCTGACTGCGCTGACGCGTACGAGCGAGAGACAATGGCGGTGCTCGAGTCCTTTACCAATGATAACTGTGAGGCGAGGGACAGCGCCATCTACAGCGACGGCGAGGATAGTCCGCTGATGACCTCGATGAAACGGAAACACGGCGATGGTGCCGGCGGTAGTGAAACCGGAAGGAGTCGGTCGCTGAGAGTAACTGGTGCCGGTGAGTGACAGTGACAGTCGGTACACTGCGCACGGGCTCCCGTAGTGTTCCTATCGTGCCGTTAGCTGAAGTAGGGTGCAGCTGAAAAGACAGATCACACGGAGTATATAACCAAGCGTGATTCACCTCACCACTATGGTAGCGTACTAATCACTACCGTTCGTTACAATTATTATCCATCTGTCTAGTAGTTAATATGTTTATTTCTGGAAGCGAGTGACTAATCCAGCTATCCAGATGCAGAAAGGACTCTTCCAAAAGCTTAATTCTAACTTCTATGCGAAGTCTGCAGCTAGGCCAGGATATCTCGGTTGATAAGAAGCCCGGATCTGTAATCTATAGATAGCAGGTTCGAGACTCACTGCCGCCAGGGTGTTTTTCTGGTATGGGCCTTTAGCAAGTCCCTCACTCTAAATTCCTATCGTGGGTTTAGATCACCATGGTAAAAAAATGGAGGTCTCAACCAGTGGATAAGGGTCAAGTTCACTCCGCGGTTGTTGAAGATCCGCCTCTCCCTTCTCATCAAGCGCAGCCGAATTCTCGGCTGCATGGTGGCGTATAAACAAATGGTTTGGGTTGACCGACCCCCCAAATCCCAGAACCATTCGTTCAGTCTTGTAGCTGGTGCTTCACGCTGAGTCAGCGGGTGGAAAAATGAAGCTGGCTTTGGGCATACTATGCCAACCCTGTCCAGCCTGCCACTTTGGTGCTATGGTGTAGTCGGAATAACAACTGACACTGGGCACTCATGCCTAGAGTGCTGCGTTCCTGTCATCCTCATCTCGGGTCATTGTAGATCTGACAGCACAGCGACGACCCTTAGTCAGATCGCAATCTATGCCTCCTGGCCGAGTGATGACAGTTAGTCAGTTGATAGATCCTTGTCACTCCGAGTCTTGCAACCAGTCACTAGTCAATCGCCCCGTCTCCGGCAAGCTTCTGGAAAGGTAGGTTCTGATCAAAGACTTCTCATTTTCTTGAAGCTTGAATCGTAATATTCCGGCTACCGATATTATTTATTTTGTTTAGTCTTGATCGCTGTCACTGAAATAAATGCGCAGAGTTGTGTCCCTTTGAAGAAAAATCCAACCCACAGAACAGGAAACACAACTCTACGAGTGCGTCGACCAATGCCCGAGGCATAAACACTTTATACTTGAAAATAAATTCGTGAAGGACGACATCGTGTGGTGATTGAACTGGAGTCTTTTATAGAAAACCGTTAAATTTATGCTATTCTATCAGGAGTCGTCTAATCATAATTCTCAGCAGTTCTAGATGTTTATTGTCTATGATTCTTCCAGACTGGTTTAACAATGAGAGATTATGGTTCTACACTAACACCAAGCATTTTAACTACCCAAAAATGATCATGGTTCTAGACTACTTAAACCAGTCGTATGGTAAATCCTCTAGATGTAGTAGTACCGATTATAGGCCTCATTCTGCATACCACAGTATAAAACGCTGTCTCTTCTATTAATTACAGAGTCGCTGCCTTGACGAAGCAAAAAACGATGGAACCTCTGCTGACTCCTATCCGATTTACGCCGGCGCTCAAAATCCCTCCCGCTGAGCCTACCAAGCTCCTCCCACCGCAGCGATCATCTCGTTGCATCATGAGATCACACGACGGTGTGGGGGAACGCCGCCGGCAACTCAACCAATCATCAGCGCGAAGATCGCAATCCACTGAACGCGTTATCGTTGATACCGGATTGGTCAGTCAATTGAAACAAAAACTGCTGGTTCACTGATTGTCATAAAGTCCACCACTTCAGATATAGAAGCCCTCTACTGTATTATTCTCTTAGTGGGCTGTGAAATTGGTACTACGGTTAGCGTTTAAAATGCACTTGGCCTTTCTTCCGCACGTGAATAAGATTGCGTTGCTGCTCACCCTGGGAGGCTTCTTCCTTTGTTTAGCAACATTCTAAACTGGATATCAAGCAGCTGGTGAACTGGCAAAATTCACTACATAGACGCTAATTGCAATTTTGACCCAAGATACTCAAGTTTTGTACATAACCTCTGAATTATAATTTTTACGCTATTATTTTGATAAAATAAAGCAATATTGAGAATGCAAACTCTCTGCGGCTACATTTAGCCAGGCAGTAGGATGGTGTTATAGCGTTTATATTTTTATGTTCTTGCATGGTCCGACTTACCCTATGCGAGGCCAAACTTCATTGGGAACCTATCACTTAACGTGGGTTAGCTAGATGATGATTGGAAGTAGTTGGGAGGTTATTTGTACCAGGAAGAGATTTCACCCGCATGTCTGGCCTTGAGTTGGCGTTTGTTCACAACATCTCATGACGTAACAGCTGAGAAGTGTTAATGTAATGCCAAACACTGTCTCAAAATATGACCTTCCCGTTCCAACATGATGAGTGGCCAGGAAACACATTACCGCCACTGAGATTTCTCCAACGAGACTACAAAAAAAAGAAACGATTCTCACATCAAACTGTCCTATATTAGTACCGCTAGACAGCGGGACTTCTCTATTATCTCACACAAAGTCACCTAATAAAGTTTAGGAGAAGGTTGTGGGCTGCACGGGAGTGGTAAGATGCACCAGGTGTCAAATTTCATGGCGAATATAGGGCCCTGTCTTACTCTAGATTCTCCTACTCTCCAAATCAGCGCGTGTTTAGTGAATTCACTTAAAAAGTTGAGATATGTCAATCTTGGGCTGACATCCCGACTTTTGCTTCAGATGCGAATCGTATGTTCAAAGTATAGAAAATTCTCATTTAGTCTCGCTGCTGATGGGGCTGTATTCTTGGAATGCCCCTTTAGCAAGCCGCTCACTCTGAATTACGAACGCGGCTTCAAAACACCATGAGGAGCTATGTAACTTGGGGATCACACTGAATCAGCTGCAGTTTTGGTGTTGGAAAAAAATCCTTGACGACGGGTGCTTACCTTCAGGTTACTCAATAGCATTCAGGACCTGCGTGTATAGAATAATGGGTGTCTCTTCTTCGATATGATAAGCAATCTCTTATATAGAAGTTTTCATTGGGGACTTGAAAATTTTAACCGCACATTCTTCGTGTTTATCTTGTAAGACATTCGTTTGTGCAGAGCCATATTTCACTATTTTGAGAAGATTTCTCCACCAACCCCTCTCCACCGGCACGCTGCACCACCTACCAGAAAGTCAGGACACCCGATCCATAAAATCAAAGCCTTCCAGTCAAGGGCTCTGGTCCTGATCAGCAGTCGGAGCACTGTATACTCTGTCAGCGTTGGTCCCGGTGTCACTGTCAGTGACTCAGTGTCAACAGCGCTGTGTCATTACTGAACGTCTTGCCACAGTTTTGAAAATCTGCGGTCCTTTCCTTCGTCCGACTTCGAACGGGACAGTCAGTGAGTGTTGGCCTCTTCCGTGAACTTATCAGAAATTGCCTTGTAACTGTAAGTGTAAGGACATCCCAGCTCATGCAGTCTGTTACTCTGCTACAGAGTCTGTAGTGTATGACTATGAATATGAGTTATGACTATCTACTAGTACTAGTAGTAGTATCTATCATTATGACTATAATAACTGACTGTGACTATGATCACTATGACTATGAGTAACTTCCCACTAACTTCTAGGTAACTAACTAATACTAATGCTTTGAGCTTGACCACTTTTAGTTTTAGTTTGACTTTCCCTTTGACTTTGAGTTTGGCTTTACGAATCATCGAACGTATTGTATTATATTTAAATTATAATTTGTATAATATTAAAATTTAAATATATAACTATAAGCAGACACCCACAGTCACACTGCAATTCATCATTCACTCACTCGTCACTGAGTCACTGTTTAGTGTTTGTGTGTTTGTTTTGACTCCCAGTGCCGCGTGCGTGCAATGGGCCGGAGAATAAAGCGTAAGGAGACATTGAATGTGTTTTTCACTTTCAGTTAGAGTCAGAGTCAGACCTTTTCGGGAATGTGAATGTCACACTCACTGATTGAATGTGTTACTCTTACTGTTATTACTTTGACAGCTGTTTGGGGAGTGATATCCATTTACGATTTAATGAGTTACTTACACGGGTTAGGTAGCTCCCTTTATTAAACCAACTACTGCTGCGTGACTAAAACTTCACTCACGGTAAAACAAATGGATTTTTAAGTGAATAAGCAAATAAGTAACTAACCGAGTATAGTAGCAAGTGGCCTGACTAGTCTGTGACTACCCACTACTAACACACAGAGCTCTCAAAAATAACTTACAAACTAATGAGTGGCACTACTACTAGTATTAAGTTAGTGTTCGTTTAGTAGTGATTACTAGTGCTAGTAGTAGTACTGATCTGCTGAATACTGCAGCTGTTGCTAGGCATTTCACTCGGCTATTCGACAACCGAGTAAGCTGATTTATAATTGAATTGAAAGAGTGCATGAGATCTGCGGTTACATCCTATGTTCCCAAGAACTGGGTGTGGGTAATAATATTTCACTGTGTTGCTCTTGATATATTACATTTATTACAATTTCATTATTAACATGATACAATTCATTTACTGAGCCAGAGATTGACAAACAATGGTTTGCATCACACAAGTAAATTATTCGATCCCTACTCGGTTTGTAACACGCTCGATATTGCCAAGTGTCTGCTTCTCGCACTTCCCTTCGGGTACTATACTACCTAAATGCTGAAATAGATAAATTGAAGTTCGGGAATGTAATCGTTTATTTATGATGGAACTGAGTATAGAGAAAAGACCATATAATGAGATGCGGTGTCTTTCACTCCTTATTGGCTGTTGCCATTTGAGACGTGACCTCCGATGTCTGGATTAACTCACAGTTCATTTTATCGCAGATCAGCTGTGTGTGTCTGAAAGTGACCGTGTCAGTTGCAACAATGGATCGCTGGCCTCCTCTACTCCTTACCATCCTCCTGATATCTCTGATGGCAATGGTCTGCCAATGTGCTGAATTTACAGCTGGTAAGTCGCCATAGTCAGTCACTTCACTCAGCTCTGAACGTGAAACCGTCTTCATGTAAGGTCTCTGTTTCCACCCAATATAGCGACGGTTCAGTCACATAGACAACATGAAACGTAAATGTCTCTATGCGAGCTCTCGGATTCCTCACAATAGTCCTTCGCGTGATCAATGATTTCCGATCAATTTCAGTCACGAAATCTGCTGAACTGTTCAAGAGTGTGACCATATAGTGCGATTTAAAAGGGCATCGCATGCCCTCGGTCGCGGTCTGTGAGCGAAATTACGCGAACAGAAATTTGCGGCTGAAAGTAGGCGTCAGCGTGGTAGTTTAGGCAAATGTCAAGGTTACAACAAAGAGACTTGATTACTACATTGGGATATAAAATTGCTTCCGGTATATCTGTGTATTGCGGAATCGCCCCTATGAGGAGAGTGCAGACCCTTGAGAAGCGACCATCGGTCTCACTCACCGTAGCCATTTTTGGATGAGGATTCTTCTGCTGACATGGATCCACCGGATTTTGTATTTCGACCATTAAAGATCAATGTCAACTAAGTTGCACATTGTTAACGCACATCTTGATGCTACCAACGCTATCTTTATAGTTAGGGGCGTCTCGATTGTTAGGAAATTCGCTACTCTCTGGTTAGTTCGCTGCTCTGTTTATAGACCCACCTAAGCGGCTCTGCGAGGAGATGCCTGTAAAGGCTAATTCCGGTTCAGGAGGCGAGATCCACTTTGATCATACGGAGAACTCTGAAGATTCCTGCCAATTAACAATTACCAATCTCAACCTAAATGACACAGTCTTCTTCGCCTTCCTGGATGTGAACAGTACCG
>Ga0224511_10003468_pt1 | contig 11371 bp, 8 predicted proteins | sample SF_May12_sed_USG_2_FD_169988 | JGI IMG/M metagenome (GOLD analysis project Ga0224511, IMG submission 169988) | Sediment microbial communities from San Francisco Bay, California, United States - SF_May12_sed_USGS_8_1 | ecosystem: Environmental > Aquatic > Marine > Sediment | place: USA...
TGATTGATTACAAATGAACAAGATACATGTATTCACACCACCAGCAGCCGGGGCCAGTTATACAGTTGACTAGAAGCACACTCAATCATCACTGATGCAATGAATGCATCCGCAAAGTATACATTTACATAAGTAATATACATTTGAAATAAAACAACTTCATCAACACAAACAAATTGAAAACCTCTCAAACACTCGGAAACTAGTTTTAGCTATGTTTTCTAATATGCGGGGTTTACGAGATACCTAATATAAACATGACATCTTGATATACATTACAAGCATTTAAATAAAAATCGTTTTGGGGCACTGCGGGGACGTAAAAATAAAACAATCATACATTTCAAGTTAGACATTTTTGAGGACAAAACTAAGGTTCTATTATCGACATGTACACAAGCATATATGAGGAATATATAAATAATCAAACTGGTGTACAAATGTAAGCACTTTCACAAATGAGCAGTTCTTCTGCAGACAGTTATATACTTATATACTAGTTATTTATAAAGGATGGCATCAAATTCTTAATATGAAACTTTAATTCACGCGGGTTTAAGTGAAAATATATCATTAAACAAAATAAAAGAAACAAAAATCTAAACAACACATAAGGTGCTTAGCTCCTATAGGTGGGTAAGAGTTGGACGTTCATGTGCTTATAGCAAAGTAGTTATTAAATGTACTTCAAAAACTCGTCAAAACAAAAATGTAGCTGTGTTCAAAATTTAGAACTTTACATCCGAGGTGTTTAAACGACATAAAAGTCAATTACACACGTTTACATAGTATCACAAATTGTAGCAATTGATATAATAAAGTTAAAAACTAAATTTATACAATCAACATGAAAGTTAACTTTCTATTATTAAACAACATATATCGTCAAAATTAAACTTGAACTAATATTAAATTCCTAATATCTTATTATGGAATTCAAATCACAAACGTTCACCGCAACGCATTACAAATAACGAGAAGAAATGAAGCTTTAATTTTGTAAAAAGGAGCAATTCCTTTATCTAAATACCAAAAACGTATTGAGCAATTAAATTGATATTCTAAAGTGCCAAAGGATAAAACGTTTTGGGGCAATTTGAACGCTTACGCCACAGTATGTGGCCGTTTACACCATAGCGCGTGAACGCTAACGCCAGTGTGTGAGCGATAACCTTACAGTATGTGAACGACAACGCTACAGTGTTTGAACGCTAACGCCAATATGTGAACAATAACCTTACAGTATGTGAACGACAACGCTACAGTGTTTGAACGCTAACGCCAGTGTGTGAGCGATAACCTTACAGTATGTGAACGACAACGCTACAGTGTTTGAACGCTAACGCTAGTATGTGAACGATAACCTTACAGTATGTGAACGACAACGCTACAGTGTTTGAACGCTAACGCCAGTACATTGTATCCTTCTTTCCTATCTATTCGGTCAACCAGGTCTATTCGGTCAGTATGATAATGACGTAATCGGCGAACCAATGCATGTCCTTATTCCTAGTAACTTAACATTTCAGTATTTTAAGTCTCAACAAATCCAAGAATGCGAAAAAATAGTAAATGTGTTGTTTAAGTATGTGCATGATGAGAGTAGTACCTCTCTGTTTGTAAACAATTATACATAATGCTTTATTTTAATCATTTTACTTTTGTTTAGGCAAATTTCCAGACGATTGTTTTGTTGTGTCATGTGACAAAATCTAGCTTAATCTTGCATACATGTTCGTCTGCAGTGGGAAGACATGTGTATTGAAATAGTACAAGTACTTGCTTAATTACGTTATTTACACCATGGGGGTGATTGGCCAATCAGATTGACCGAATAGATAGGAAAGAGCCTGTGAGAACCTGAGTTACAACTGTCATTAGAAAATGAGGTCAATGTTTGTAAACAATCAATTTTTGACGAAAGTTTTAACATGGTTCATAAAAATAATTAATATTTACAATTATTTTTCAGGAAAAAATAGTTGTATGTTTGATAGTTTCACGCTGTTATATGTTTGAATCCTTAACTGACCGAATAGACAGGACCACAGGCTATGTGAACGATAACCTTACAGTATGTGAACGACAACGCTACAGTATTAGAACGACAACGCTCTGTATCATATATGAACGATAAACTCAGAAGTATGTGTACGCACCTCGTGGTCGAAAATGGTTTGGACGACGTTCTTGTGTTCCTCAGATTCCGGGTCCACCGCCTGCCCGTGCTCCTTGGCCTGCCTCACCAGGTAGATGGACACATGGCACAGAAATACACGCGTTTGTAGCTTGCATATCAGGACAAAACGCGAATCCAGTTTACAATATTTATTCTCAGAATATTTAGCATTATCTTTACATTTAAAGTTTCCATTATTAATACAGTTATGCAAAGCATTTTGTTCCTTACCAAACTACCGGGCTTTCACGTGCTATCACGTGCACTCGCAAAAAATACCAGTTGGGTGACCACGTGACGAAATCAATTTTTGCGCCACAAAATCAAAAGAAAATTACCTTCCCACAACACCTCAATGCGACCAGATGCCAATCAGATAATCCGTGCTTTTACATCTCCCGTTTGTTTACATTTGATAATATGACGGAAACGCCCGAGCTAAATCGGATTAATACAACGTGATTCCAAAGCAAACGTGAAAGCTGAAGAACATTCAACTCGGGCATTGTGATATTTCCGGTTAATTAAGATCGGAACATAACCGCCGATGTCAGAGAGATTCAGCGGGGAACAAAATACGAATGTCCAATTTTTTTTATAAAATGAGTTGACATATCACATTTAAATGTCAATGAATGGATTTCAAGACGAAAAATTGTAACTTTTGCATTTCTTCAAAAGAACCTATTAAATAGGATTGACTTTTGATTATATTCAAAACATTGAATTTTTCGGCTTTTGAGGGAGTACATGCTAGACTTCATATAAAAATATTTCTTTTTCGGAGTAAAAATTGAAGTTTTATATTCAATTGAAGAATCGTATTTAATATTATGTACTGAAAACGGAAATGAATTGAAAATCTCTTTTATGAACGACTTGGCAAAGTTGTCTGTAGTCAAAAATACTTAGACGCCCAACACTGGAATATACCAGTTATAATGTAAAGCACGGGTACAGAGTTAATATCTTGTTGCAACCAGTCTCGTTGCAATCCCCAACAACGGGATCGACAATCCTATGTTCTACAGTCCTAGATCGACAATCGTTACAACAAATCATATCCGCCGTATTGTGCATGCTCTACTCACCAATGCGTTATGTACATACAAATTGTGACATTCCATTGTAAGAATACCGGGTAAATGTGAAACTTTAAGAGGACACATCCAAAACTTTGACTGGTATTGGCATTTCTCTTTCAGTGAGTTTTATTACTAAAAGTGGGTAAATATTTACATGCGGGTGCTAATATTGAAAATCTGGAATTTCAACAAAAGCTTCGCCCATAAAGCCCTTTCCTAGCACTCAAAGTTTGCAAAAGCTGCAAGCATTTCCTGAATAAAATCATCAGAATAGATATTTCGATAGGTGCAAACAACAAGAACGCGGTGACATGTTTTAATGTGTTATTGACGGGAAAGTTTAAAGGGTCGTTACAATGAGAACTATGGCATCAACCGAAACTGACATTTCTATGGAAGCATAGAAAGGACATGCTTAGTTCTTCATGATGGTTTTTTTGTGACAGTCCTTTGTTTTTCGTCCGTCGTCCGTCAGTGCATGAATGCGTGAGTGTGTGCGTGCGTAATCTTTTTCATTCAAACGACTTCTCCTCTGACACCACTAATTGGTTGCATAAGTAGGTCACGGGGTCAAAAAATATGTTTTCAAAATGCAATTTTCAAAAACATTCTTGTCTGAAACTACAAGGCCCAGAGCTTTCATATTTGGTATATAGCATCATCTAGAAGTCCTCTACTAAAATTGTTCAAATTGCCCCTGGAGTCAAAATTGACCCCGCCCCGGGGATCACAATTTTACATTGAATTATATAAGGAAACGTTAAAAACACATCTTCTCTAGAACCGCTAATTAGGAATTTGACCAAACTCAGCAGGAATGGTCCCTTGGTGGTCCCCTAACAAAATTGTTCAAGTGGTTCTGATTGATTACATAAGTAGGTCACGGGGTCAAAAGGTAGGGTTTTCAAAATACAATTCTCAAAAATCTTCTTGTCTGAAACTACAGGGGCCAGAGCTTTCATATTTGATATATAACATTATCTAGAGGTCCTCTACCGGTGGACAACATTAGTGGTCCTCTGTAAATGGCTCCACTAAGACCTTTGACCTTTTCGTCAGGTGAGCGACCCAGGGCCCTTTGGGCCCTCTTGTTATATTTGTGTGGTTATTTTGGATTATGGATTGTGTAGTGATTTGGTTAAAAAAAGGTGTTCCACTCATGCGCTTGGAGGTGTCAATGGTGTGACATCTTTTCTTTATTATTGATAAACAGTTTCATTTATCTGAACTTTCAATAAATATTATGCTTCTATTCTCCCACTCCAGCTAACCATCTTGAAAATGTTTTGTTATTGAAATGACCTCGTATATACAGTCATTGAAACATGATACACATACATTAGGGCCTAAAATAATTCTATGTAGTATTCACTTCCGCAAATTACAACAATATATTATTCTAAAGATATATGCCCAGAAAACAATTTATACATTTTAAGCGTAACTTGTCTCAAAAGAATGGTTATTATTTTATGAAATTGAAGCTCTCTTATTTCGTTTTAATTTCCGATTACTTAAACAAGTGTAAGCATAATAATTAGCTTAGATTTCTAATTACATGTGTATGTAGGTTTTAATATATCTTAGTTACTTTTGAACATGAGATAGACTCAGTTTGTATTGAGGCACGTTTTATATCTGTACTAATTTTGAGAAACGATAAAAGCTATATGCTGAACAATAAACAAGGTAACATCGAGGACCATTGGTACACATAATTTCGACGTTTAAATACTTTTTAAATTCAAAACCACCGTCGTATAAAATTTCTAGCTAATGTAGACTTTCATGACTTGGACAATGTTGTTTAGGTTTCATTGATGACGTCAAGTGACGAAGTCGCGATTCGTGGCCAATGACTATTTTAGACCAATATTCCGGCATTGTACACTTGTTGGCCACCGTTTAAAAAAACTATTTGGGTTACACTTTAAAAATGTTTTCATTTAAATGGTACATTGTTTAGATAAATGTTTTGATGGAGTATTGCTTAACTATATGGTTTTGCACTGTGAAAATTTGAGATCTTGTTTATTGCATATATGCAATAAAAACACAAAAAGAACATAGCTCTTTATTTTATAACATTCCAATAGGTGTGCAGGTCGAATACTAGCTTTTACTTGAAGAGCTTCCATGATTGTGAATACTCAACATGTTGCCCTTGAGGGCAAGATTACATATAATACATATTTGTTTTTGTATGTATATTTATCAGTAGGCAATGCAGTAGATTGCTAATGTGTTCAAATTTGTAATATTGTTGTAAATAAACTGCATACATGTAGTAATGCACACCCGATGACACATACCATAAATATATACGTGTGTCGAATAATAGTTTTGTCTGGTACAAACTAGAGTGCAATTAAGATTAGGTGTAAAGAAACGGATAATCTGTTGGTCAACAGGAAACAGACATGTTCGTTTATGTCTTAGCATAAATATAGTCCAAGAATGCGTCCATTTTCATATTTTTCTCGTGGTCACAAATTATAAAATTATTGTTTGGCTACAATTGTGACCAAATGTAAAATTCGTTTGATGTTCTTTTTGTATTTATATTGTGTGAACGAGAAGGGGTATAACACATCACCACCATTACTTACCTACTAACATACACGCTATGTCCTATACGTGCTTCCGTACAGACAAAACAAATACAACAACTACCTTTTTGTCTGACGTTGATCTGAGAATAAATATTACGCTGCGGAGTTAAATATCAGTTTATAACCACTCTTGCTGCAGCAATACGGCTATCAACATGCGGATTCTAAAGTTAGCAGTGGTCATGATTGAGCATTTACTCATCATGACATCTACACAAGGCCTTGTGATACCAACCAGTTCCTATCAAAACAGCAATGCTTTTGACGGGAAACTTCTTGATGAATTCCCGACTGCGAGCTTAGTCAAGTGCTTGCAAAAGTGCGACGCGGACAGGCCGGAGTGTCAAGCCGCCCGCTACAACGTAGACAGCGGGAAGTGTCACCGTCTAGTTGAAGCGAGAGGTTGACCACAAGTCACGTGGTTATCAGGTGGCTCATGGACCTTGTTCCAGAAGGTACAATTTAAAAAGTATTTTTAATCTAAAATTACCCCGTTAAAGGATTCGCTTTCATAGTTTGACTACATAATCACTGTTGTGAATATAAATGGAAGAGATGTTCAAAGAAAAATTGTTGTAAACAATGTGGGCAAGTTAAGTTTATGGGCACCATGACAAAATGGCCCGTAAAAACACACAGAACATAATAAAACACGGAGTATATAAAGACGCAACAGACATACTCTTATATAGTAAGAACATTGCACAAATTGATCAAAACAATCATTAGAATCGATTTTACATGAAGTAGTTGTATGTGTCGTTCACGAGTTTGCTGCTTATATGGGTTTTGAATTGTTTTCCACCTTATTTTGGAATACATCTGGCATTTGTTTATCCCCGAACATAAAGTATACATGTACTTGTGTTCATACAATTACAGACGTAGACAATGTTTTATTATGAAATATAACCGAGGATTAATAAATTGATAGGGCCAGTCTTTATATTATTTTTAAAGACAACGGTTACCCATTGTAGTAAAGATTTTTTCAGGTGTGTGTGCATGGCTGGTCAAAGGTTCATCAGTCGTGTTACCAAATAATCCACAACGTGGCAGGACGCCATGGAGCCAGTGACGGGTGCAAATCTCTCGGCGGCTATCTGGCGATTATCTCGGATGACCAAGAAAAAGCTGCAAGTTTCTAGTTTCCCTAGGCTATACAACCGAGTTCATGTACATCGACGGCTCCGATGCTGCAACAGAGGACGTGTGGGTGACGGACGCTGGTCGTGTCATGACATACACGGAATTCGATGGCGGAGAACCTAATGGTGGGACGATTGAAAACTGCCTAACTGTTAAACCCTCAGTCCTCGTCGACTACATTTGCGCAGCCGTTCTGTCTGCTATATGTGAAATGTAAACTTTCGAGGCAAACAAACTGGCGAATTCTATATTCATATAAAAAGAAATGTTTCCTAAAGTGTAGTCGTTTAAATGTATAACAGTGTGTATGCTTGTTTTCTGCTAGAGTCGCTTTAGATTGTGTTGGATATTAAGGCCGTTTGTGGAAAAACGATGCATTCAATGGTTGAATTAAATAGACATTCATTTTATAAAGAGTTATCATATGCTCAAGCGTTTTTCGTGTCATACAACATTTGACTGTAACAATTTGATGTTTTGTTTTAAATTTGTAATACTGCTATGTTACATTGCAAATTATATATGGACGACAATAAAGTCTTTGAATGAGGATATTGTTAAATGTCTGCGATGTTACCTCGTATATTGCAACAACAGATTTTAATTTTATATTTTCAAATATTTATAAAACCTTGCCAATAAAACAATTATGTCGCACACTTATTTTAAACGCAATCAAAAAATGTTCACACAAAGTTCCATGAAATGGAAAATATACTAGTTCTATACTACGTGAGGATAAAATATCCTTTTTGACAGACTATGAAAAAGCAAGTAAGGTAATACTAGTACTAGTACTTATGTTTTGTCAACTATAAGACTGCCTAACAATGAATCTATATTGACTGCAAATGCAAGTACACTGATAAAGCATTAATCGACGATAAGCAACACAAGAGTGTGTCATCTCTTTTTGCGATACACTTTTAGGATTACATTCCATTACAAAATCAAAATTCCGAAAAAAGGTTTAATAAGCTCTCGATTGATTTTAACAATAAACTCATTATATATAATCATTTACCTTTCGACAGTCAACCCCTCTTCTCCTAACTACGAGATTCACGCAGCGCATGATTTAGTTATTGTTCTAAGAATATCAACATTTTTCTCTATTTAAACAAGGAAGAAACCAAACCGAGCCTAAATACTCAATAGAGGTTGTGTGTAAAAAGTAAACTTTAAGTTACCTTTTTTTTATTAGCATAATCCAATATTTAAATATGCATACAAAAGGGTTTATGTGCGTATATATTTTACAAACAACATATATAAGAATACAACCATGCTAAGAAATCTATATTTGATTTTCGTAAAAAATGGTTTAATGCCACAATACGTGACTAGCAAATCGACATAAAATGAGTAACGATCCATTTAATTCTGTTATCTGGACGACTTAAATATGTTTAACTGTGTTTATACAACTTAATTGATTTTGTATTACATTTAATCGACATTGCACCATTTTTTGTCTTAACAAAAAACCGAACACCGCTATGTGAATCCGTCCAAAAAGCTGCATCATGTTATTTAATAATAATGATTAATTGATTATAATAATAATAATAAATATTATTATAATAAAATCTTTATTTAACGAAGATTGTTAAAAACATATCAAATACAAACATTTAGTGCATGTTATATTGAAACGTCAATTCTTCAACAAAGCAATTTTACGGTACCAAAATGACGTCACAGTGCGTCGCAGTCCATAAAACATTGCAAAATATTTTGTTTCGTAAAAGTTGTGTCCCTTTTGTAACGAAGAAATACTTTTAGGATAACGTATTTTGATTATTTTGTTATTAAACTGAAAAAACTATATAACAATAAAGTCGACTTTATGTATAGAGACATATAAAATTGATTTTGGAAGGAAAAAAGAATAGCCTAACATCGGCCGTAGTTGCATTCAGTCCAGAAAGGGATCTTTCTTTCTTCGATTTTGTTTTTAAATGAGTTTAGGTTAAAGCACGATTGCTTGTTTAGTTGCGTGAACAGAAACCGTGTTTTAACTGATGATATAGCAGGCAAAATCAAAATGTATTCCTAAGTAGAATATGAAAGGCCTACTGCTCGATAAATATACGACTGACCAAGTATCGGACTATATGATATTGTTTGATATGTACAAAGGCTTTATTGACAATGTAATACAAAAATGGTCCTACAACGATTATTATGCATCGATGTTGTAGAAATTGTGTAAGTGTTTAAGAGCAGTTGGTGTTATTAGGTAAAATAAAACCGTATATCTAATGTTGCGTTTAAGTGTTGTTAAACCCAAACAAATACACAAACAACCAGGCTTTGCATCCGAATTACAATTAAGAATTTGATCGCGAATTACAACTTCATTTCTTCACAACATCTCTCGTTTGTTCGTGACTACTGCATTCATCTTTGCATACATTTTGAATTTATTCGAGACTTCATACATTCGTACTAATGTTTCAACAATTCTGCGTTCTTCGACGCCTTCGTATTTGCATATAGCTAACCATGCAAGAGGAATAATGACCATTTCCCTTTCTGGGTCATTTTTACACTATACATACAAAGGGACACAAGTGCATGTGCTGTCGGCGTATTGGACAATATAAACGTACGTGAGTTGCCTCCAATATATTGACTTCTATAGCTCACAGTTAATGTATATGCAGAGGTACATAGTGCATACAGCAGTCGACACAATAAATAAGACAGTTCTAACATTCAACATCATTTCTTTTTTGATAACCTTATTGTAATTTTGAACCTTCAGAGCAGTAATCCCTAGGTTGGCCCCTACAATGTTCAAACATTTCCGATTGGTTAAATAAGAAGGTCACGGGGTAAGAAAATAGATTTTAAAAATGCAATTTTTAATAATCTTATTGTCTTAAATCACAAGGCATTAAACTTATATATTTGCCATATCACATCATCTAGAAGTTCTTTACCAAAGTTGTTCAGATTATGACCCTGGTTCATAACTGGCCCCGCCCTAGGAGTCACATATTTACATTGTAATATATTAGCAATCTTCAAACGACTTCTTTAATTTTTCAAAGAAAAATCCTCAAATGACCTTCTTTACAACATCTATGCCATATTAAATGAAACATAACAGAAAACAATCAGAATTTATCTGCTGCAACAATCTCTGAAATGACTATTCTTTGCAGAATAACCATGTCGCAGGGTCTCATGTGACCGTTCCCGGTGTATCAGTGCCCTCTTGTGTTTGGTGCTTTAATGTGTTTTACTCAGACCATCTTAAGTGTTATACATTCTGTTTATGACGTTTTTATTAAACGACTGTCTGATAACATGATTCGTAATGTTTCGTAGACTATAAATATTTGTGTACACAGTTTATACGAGAAAACTTACAAGTAATTTAACGTGGTATTTATTGTTAAAACTGCAAGTAAGTTGATCGATATTAACCTTAAGATCAAATCCTTCACCACCGACCACATCTACACTAAATTCGTCTTTCAATTTTCATTGACAATAGCCATAAATCATGTCATTTAACGGACATATATGTCCTAAAATGGATTTAAACGCTCGTGTAAAGTGTTTGATTTTTCGCTAAGTGCAATATAACATGTTCACGAGTTTATTCGGAAGATTCGGTTTTCATTCATTATACATGGATTGAAAAGTTGCATTTACACCGTAAATTAATGGCCATAATTTCTGTTTTTATGTTAACATCTACATTGGTGTCACAATATTAACCATCAAACACCAATAATGATGTGTATACTTCTTCCTTTCATTTAATTGTTTTGCCATGCATTGGAATGTTGTTGTATCACATGTGTCATATTTCGTATCTGGTTATCATCTCTGAACATTTACAGTACTACATGTTGAACATGACCAGATGTTCACGTTTTATGTGTCGCCTTGTCGATACAGAAAGGGACTTTAATAATTGGGACAGGGTTTCAAATCCGTCAATATCCCCATATATGATGAATGATACTTGTACATTACATTATACGAAGCCTGGTGGTAAGTTGTATATTACATCCAATATAATTGTAGGAGTAAGCTGTCGGTGTGGTAAGTTGTATATTACATCCAATATAATTGTAGGAGTAAGCTGTCGGTGTGGTAAGTTGTATATTACATCCAATATAATTGTAGGAGAAAGCTGTCGGTGTGATAAGTTGTATATTACATCCAATATAATTGTAGGAGAAAGCTGTCGGTGTGATAAGTTGTATATTACATCCAATATAATTGTAGGAGAAAGCTGTCGGTGTGATAAGTTGTATATTACATCCAATATAATTGTAGGAGAAAGCTGTCGGTGTGATAAGTTGTATATTACATCCAATATA
>Ga0224511_10003469_pt1 | contig 11371 bp, 4 predicted proteins | sample SF_May12_sed_USG_2_FD_169988 | JGI IMG/M metagenome (GOLD analysis project Ga0224511, IMG submission 169988) | Sediment microbial communities from San Francisco Bay, California, United States - SF_May12_sed_USGS_8_1 | ecosystem: Environmental > Aquatic > Marine > Sediment | place: USA...
TATCTGGCGTTCGGATTTGTTTACATTTTACTTATCCATAATCAAGAAGTGATACCTACTCCAACAAACCAATAAAGTAACAGTACTTCGTCGTTAGTAATCTAGCTTAGATCGAGAAAAGATGTCTTTATTGTAAATCTGAAATCGATAAGTATATATTTGTATATCGTAAATGGTTATGCAAATCAATGCATCCTATCTTTCACAGTAGTATGGTTAAATGTTTGTTTTTTGTTTTCTGTAAAATGTTAAAAAATATAATAGCTCTCACACTGTGTCCGATATTGTTCTATACGAATATACAGCATGACGAACATAACCTTCACTTGGCTTACATCGATCTGTCTGTTTGCTTTTGTTTCAAACTACTTAAGCATACTATAAACACTCTGTTGTATTACACATTAATAAAACTTGCATTTAAAACAACTTTTTTAATTAAGGCAACACTGCATTAAGTAGTAAATATCTTTTTGCACATTGGTGACTAAAACTCATTTTAATCGGTATAACATTAAACATTTACACAACCGTCCGTTTTTATAACAAGCAATACACACAAATGCATTTCTGGTTATGTATGTTCAATCAAATATAAATGAGACGCACTGGTCTAGTGTATCTCATGTCATGATCAGACGTTTGCAGCTGATTAACTGGAAATGTCTTAAGACGTCGCATCTAGTCAATATTTTCCATATTTCCTTGCGTTTGGGCTTGTATCCTTGCAGATGCGGTGGAAGTGATTTATCAAGATGTCAAGAGACTGTGTGCGCGATTGCTCATATGAAATATGGAAAGTATTAAAAGACAGTATAAACGCGTAAATGAATAGTGTTGCTTAGTTTTCCAAGTAAACACATTCTTCCGTGGGATTAGGAGATCGAAATATACATGATGCAAAAAATACACAAATTCGTCCATAATATCAGATATAACAGGACATTAAAAATGCACATGCCAATAAACAATTGCACAGAGTGGTTTCACTATTTAAGTGATCATAAAGGCGTCGTGAAATAAGCTTATGTCAGAGGAAAACATGCTTTTATACAAAGCTTAATGCATCGCGCCATATCTGCTATGTAAATAAAACATTATATGATTGTAATCGTCTGCATCACACAGACGTTCGAGAGAAGAATGAAATATGTTTTTTTAATTCCGTTAAAGGCCGCAAATGTTATGATCGCTCGCCCGGTCCGCGTTATCAATTGATTGCTTTCCAACGCATACTTTCAGGTTCATTCCATTTATTGTCTCGTGGCTGTCTGATTCGCGTATTAGTTTATCCGGTAGCAACAACATTTCTTCTCTTAACTGTGTTCTGTATTTGCAGATTGGTTTTATAGTCTACTGGTTTGCATTAACGTATTTAGTTCTGATGTTAATGTGGAAATTACATTTAACTGGTATTAAAAAGTATCTTTGAGAGGGGTGTAGTGCTATACACTGACGGTTAAATAGTACAATAATAAAATTATATTAATTTTATTAAACACTTACTAGTGCTGCTGTTCCTTTTTGTAAAAGATACGCTGTATAAAAAGATATAACCTAATATAAGCAGTTTCCAACTTTGAGAAGAAAATGTATGAAAAACGTATCAGTATTTGGTGTTAGGTTAACCTAAACGTATATAGAATCTCTTTAAAAGTTAGGACCTATTCGTGGTGAGGGAATTTTATATGTGTTCTTTTGGGGCCATTGCTTACACCGGCCAAGGTCATTCGTAAGGCATATCATCTTATTATTAATGTGTGTGGCGTGTATGGTGGGTGTTAAGCGCGTTATACGACCTTATGTTGATGTGCCGTAAAGCCTAATCAATCAATCACGTACTTGTATATGTGAAGTTATGTTCAATTTTCTTAATATTCGATAAACTACGACTTTACTCGTACTTTAAATCGGTAATAAGATACCAATACATGTAATAATTTGACAGATATTCTTCGTTGCTGGATCCAATAAACTGAGTGATAAAAATGGTATGTTAATTACTGAATAAAAATAAATGATATTCAATTATGTGAAGCATTAAAGAGGCAGAGAATTTTCGCGATGAAAGTTTAATGGGGAATAACTTTCTCTCTGACATAAATAACTGGCGCTTTAAGCCTCTACCGCACAAAACATATTACCCAAATCAAAAAATATATGTAACAGACGGGGACAGTTTGCATCATTTTTTGTTTCCAACCGTTTGTTGATACTTTCTGAAAACGTTTTAATTCTATTTTTGGCTAATTAAAATCACAATTTGTTGGATAATTTAATTATCAGTTAAAATAAAATAAACGGTGTTATGTATTTAACGTCATAACTATTTGATCTTTTTCTGAACTTACATGTAATCATATGTTAAGTGACGTATCTCAACTATGAAGGTAATTAATGAATGTGCAAAATACAGCTTGATGTAATATTTTTCTAATTTTCACACCTTTTATTTCACTATAATGACACTAATATTTTACAATTTAGAGTTACATATTTTTTGTGACTACATTCTGTAGCCGTGCATTGACCCACAAATTAACAACTACATGTAGACTGGTGTACTCAAAGTGCAAAACACGGCACGTTTGCTGCGAAATCTGGTAAATATACGAACACACTAATTAAATTATACAATTTTAAATTCAATTTCATTGTCTGCCAATATGTCAAGTGTACGGCACATTTCCAGTACACATCTAACGTAATGCAGACAAACGAGCAAAAAAGCGTGTTCTGCATTCAAATTGACGAAGACTAGTCTAATACGTCACAGTAAACCTAATTAACTAACTTGTTACTATGTTGCAAGGAATATTTTGTTAATAGCACGGTGTTAAACAAAATTAAATTAGTTTTATTTCTTTTAAAATAATTTATACTACGTACGTTCAAACAAAGCCATAGTAAACATGCTCCTGAAATCCTTCCTAATGTAATGTCTGGTCTACACAATGATAAAGTTGCGATCACCTGCAGACACAAGGAGGTTAACGTAATTTTCACTGACATTTTGATGGTACTATTCCCGGAGAGAACAGCATGGAAACATTAGTAAACCATTTAGTAAGCGGATTTTACTTCCCGATCTACATGATGCATAAGGTAGTAACATGCCAGGATAATCGTCTGCTTGTAATACAATTTTGTCGGTATTTATATTCGGTATAACGCAAAACCAACGATATGTACTTCTTAATTTCATATGTGTACAAATTGTTGAGTACATTACTCCAATATCGTTAAAATTGCAAAACAATGCGCAAAAATGGTAATTTGGCAATTGAGATATTATATAATATACTTCTGAACAAAAACATTGTTGTGTACTGAATATACTTTGATTTTACTTTGATGTAGCATTTCTTAGTTAATATAAAAATGCAAAACATATAATAAACAGAAATAATGCAAAAATGCACGGAGTTTGAAACACAGCATGTTTTCGGTAAAATCAAAGGAACGTACCAACCAACTAATTAAATAAACAATTTTTAATTTTAATTCCAATGCCTACTGACATGCCTAATTCTATAGAATATTTCAAGACATATAAAACTTTTGTTTTAACGTCGCTATAAGACTAGCTAACCTAGTTTCTCTAGTAGTGAAACTAATACATTGCTGATTAAACGGTTTGTTTTATAATGGCATCTTTCATTGCCAAAGTGAATGATGAACAGCTTCAATAAAACAGAGGCTGCTGTTTTCCCATGTATGCTATGCTTCCTGAGGGCTTTCCCTTTTCTTAGTTTAATTATAAAAACATTTTTGTTTTGGGGGTGTCAGTAAACAGTTAAAATAGTTTAAAGTATTTTGCTGAACGCGAAACACACGAAACATGACGTGTTTCGTGGACACTTATAACAAAGGATGTAAGAGTGAAATTCCTGATTAAAGCTTTGTATGTCAACATGTAAAGCATATACATGTGTACTTGTTAAATAGCAAGAAACTAAAAGCACACTAACATAAATGTAATTTCCATTGACATTTTGGGTGTTTTAATCTAATGACGAACAGTTTGGATACATAAGTTAAATCATCGTAAACAAAATTTACACTGCTACACCATTGTAGAGCGGACACATGCCAGCCCCTTCTGTTTTTAGTAATATATTGGTTTTTATAATAGGCTTTTGCTGTAATCGTTGTTTAGAAAATGTGTGTATGAATTTACAGTCTTAAGTGGTATGTTTTGGTATAATAATTTAAAAAATCGGTCATTTTGGTATAACTGTTTTAGGCCTCCTGCCGTTAGATGTTTACAACTTGTTTAGTACAATATTAGTCATTTAAATGATATTTAATGTTTATGTACTACGAAGAAGGCATTGTACAATTATAGCAATTAGATTTTGATTGATCAAACTCTTGCGTATTGGTTCAACATACATAATTGCTATCGATTATAGTAATTGCTATACATTGTATTTTAACACAACAACAGCCAACTTAACAGTTATGAAGAAAGCATTTTTGAAGAGATAAAACACATAAATGTTTTATCAGTACCGAAACATAAACTTATCAATTACTTAAAATTATATTCTTTCCACCGGAACGCGTTCTACGTCGTTGCTTCAAACTGATAACAGCCGCATTGTGGTCGCCTTTATAGGAGATAGAGCAGAGAAAAGTGGGTTCAAACGTACTTATCTTAAAATAGGATTTAGGAAAGAGTCTTAGCAAAGAAATGTGATGTTAATTGGCTGACACTAAACATTTTTGACGACATATTTAAAAACATGAAAAATGCATGTAATAAGAGGTAAATCCTTTTTGTGTCAATGGATACAAAAATGAGTTCCCTTAATAATGAATGGTTTATTGGAAATGTCCTGGTTTGTGCACATTTTTCTGCAAAACTACCACATAATACCTTGTTTATGCTCCATTACGCAGTTATTTATACTTTTAGGGATATTTTCGATTGTTTTAATGCCCAAACCGTGCTCTGGTTGCTTTATACTCATAATTTTAATATATACCAAAAATGGTCAACTAAAGATATATGAATACGTTACTATCTATCTTTTACATTTATATCAATCACTAGCCAACGGTAACCGGGATAAGTAAAATAAAGCAGTAACTGTTTGCGGTTGTGTTATTTTCTGTCTTCGCATGTCGTTTACATATTCTCAAGAAGACAATGTTTTCTTGTGTTTTGTCTTTTTAACTAGCTCAGAAATCGTTATGAACTCTCTGTGTAAAATGTTATGTTCCTGTTACACTAAATCGGTCTTATAAATTAAATGAGGTTTTAAATGTCGTAGAACAAATATGGCCAGATGCATATCTCTTTCTGTGCTTGACAGCCCGTGTACTAACGTTTGGATCAAAATGCATAAAAGTAGCATCCATCACAATCACAACAAAAAGGTAGTTGATACGGCCACAAAAGTTGGACTGTGTACTGATTTTCAATTTAACATAAACATTCACATTACAAACAAAGGCCAGATAAAAGCATTCAACGATATAGTAAGTGACCCGGTGCGGTCAATACATGATTGTGGCGCCGTTGTCACGAATGGTTTTGATGGACATTCGTTCCCGAGCTCTAGCTCAAAAAGAGCTGTCGTCAGTTCTTGACAAAATGTGTGTGCGTTATTGGTACTAGTTACTCTAAACGTTCCATGAAAAGGGCATATATCGTCCATGTGACTTAAGGTTTAGGAATGACATTCGAAACATCAAAATACTGACTAATATTTACTGTTTAAGTACACACATAATACTACAACCCACATTGTAAGAGAGCTTGCTTTTGCATTTAACATGTGCCCCTTCACATAACATAACATGTTATCCAGTTTGTGAGAGCAAATTTATTTAGCATGAGTTGCTTTAGTTGCCCTTGGGTCTTTTCAACATGCAATAGGTAAACAGGCTTTTTCGTGTTCTTTGTAAATTAAATGTGAAATGATGTTTTGTAATTATGTTTTCTATTTCAATGATCTGAAAATGCTATTTACCATTGATTATCATACTTGAATGGTTCCGTCTTTTCTGATGAGTTTTCCAAACATAAAAAGCGGGAATGTTTTGAAGCATTTTGGTAAAAGAGAATTGCATTGCATTGAATGGATTTCAAAGGTAAGCTTATTCTTTGTTTCATGCTTAATATTTCAGCACACATAAACATGCTTAATTAGGCACTTCCTTTACACACCTGCCTTTCTAATATGTGCTGCACTAACAAGGGCTGGGATCATTTCTAGATTCTGAGGGTGTTTGTGTGTTTCATTAAAACATTTATGAAAAGCATACTGTGCGGAATTAAAATATGCAACCCTGTTTAAGCCTATTTAGCGATTGTATTTGCAAACATCATGTGTTTTAAAAGTAAAAAATCCTGTAAAAGGAAACACATCTATAATTAGGATAACAATAGCCAAACTGTTGTCGGATTCAAAATAAAGCCAGGTAGAAGACACAGACAGGAATAACAAAGCATAGCGAACGATATTTAATTAAATTTAGTTGATTATGCTTCAACCTTATCGTAATAATTAAAATACATAATTATATAATTTCGAGTTGTTTTTACATTAGTGCTAAATTTAAAAATTACGACATAAATGTGAACCGCTCTTTGATGATGATATTTCAAGATAGATACGTATTTATTCACCCGAACCGTCTTAGGCTCGGTGGCCTACATGTACCCTAACATCGTCATGTTGCATTCAATTGAAATAGGAAATAGAAATTCACAAACGTGGACAAGATACATTTACGGAATGATTCTTTTTTTGGTGCGGTTTATGCAGATTGGACGTTAGCCAGCTCTCGCGTGCACGTCCAATCTGCATCAACCGCACCAAAATAGGAATCATTACTTATATTTACATTTTGTCTCATTAATTTAAAAGTTTAAACTTTCTCAAAACATTTCCAAAAGAAATAAAAATAAAAATATCCAGCTACCGTCCGAATTTAACAGCGTTTATGAGTAAATGACGTTGTTTTCATTGGTCAAACGACGTTACGCTGACCAATCAACGTTTTTTATTACGTACATTGTAAACAATGACGTCATTTTTGCGCAACAGAGACGACCGAGTCATTTAAAATGAACGTCGTTTTTTCCTTTAGAAAATAATAAGCAAATGTAAATATTTTAAATAAGAATTTAATTGACTTTTATCGAAATTCATTCCGTGAATCGTAAATTAGACACTTAAAGTAAGAACATAATAAATGTGTAAAAATGCAGACTTTAACTAATGATAAGTACGAGTTGCCCAAAAGTCTTAAATATATCACACTATGTTTCAGTATGCACAAACTTATAATAAATATGTCATTACATTTGAGGTACGCTAAACAAATAACGGATACACAACACACAAATAATAAGAACAAAATTGTTATAATTCATTTAAATGTACAAGGTAATGTTTCCAATGACGGTTGAAAGAACACGTGTCATTCTATAATATAGATACACAATTGACTGTATTTACTGTATGAGTCCGTTTATGAAAATAAGTAAAACATACTTTGAATATGTCTTTACTTTGGTATCAGCAAACATATTTAAGTATAAACGTAATGATTAAAAATATGTTAATGACGAGTGCGATAGTAACAAAGATAACTATTTTTCTCAAACAAAGTATGTTATGTACATTGTATATGCAAAATCTGAACGTTAACACTTGCTTCGAAAACCTATCCGCAACATGCTTACATTATGCTTTCACATGTACAATAATACAGGTGCTTCTTTCCAAAATGGTGGTTAAAATTGTAATGGAATTGTTTCAACACGATAACTTTTATAATAAGGATATACAACCACGTATATATATTATCTGCTTTCAAAAATGGTGGATACATTGGTTGAAAGAGTGAAACTTATGCAATGGTTTAGATGCAAATAAGGTGCAATAATATTTCTTTTAAACATCATATTAACAAAATACGAAATTTAGTTTTTACCCCTTTTGATTTCAATACATTACGTATATAACATTTACAAAAAATATGCTAATCAATTCTTGTAAAGTATTAACCATCTTTTAGGACTGGCACAATGATTTGTTATCTGACAATGATATACTTTAAAGAGATATAGATCAGCCATTGTATTTTTAAGGAATTTACATATGGCCTCCTTTGAAAATGGGAATGCATATTTCCATTAAGGGACATGTCACATCTTTCAACTGATATTATATGTAATAAGATTGTTTACACCAAGGTGCTCGAATTTTACCAAGCGTTCCTTTCACGTTTGCCCTACTTCAACGTAGTACATATGTAATCTAGTTCCATGTTTTAGAAAGTAAAATTGTCATCAATCTTTTTAAAACTAAAATAGAAAGGACACGCATGATGACGTGACTATCAGGGCTACATCAAGACTTTGTTTGTTCCGCCATCACACGAAACAGACAATAATAAGCATTTTCCGAGTGTGTTTACTGAAACGAGACAAACACATATGTTATTGTAATCCTTAATTGCAGTACCAGTCAGTAAGATAGGTTGCATCGCATTGTATTGATTGAAAAGCAAGACACAATTATGGTAGTACTATTCAGGTAATTAACAACGATATATTTCTCTTCTCAAACATACATTTTTAAAAAGTCCCAGATTGATCTGAGCTCAGATATCATGCAATAACTTTGACATGATCTTCTTAACTCATTATTTACCATGGTGATATAATTGTTGAGGTTATACTTTTAATAGCTTTTATCGTTTGCACAACATTTCTAGTAAGCGTGCATGCATTACAGTACTCTATATAGAAAACCAACGCCAGCAGCAAATACGTCGTAAATGTGAAAACGTTGTCTATCTATACGTGGCTTGTTTTATAATTTTTGTCACCGTTTTCAACACTGATAGTGTTGGATAACGGTGTTTAGTCTACAAATCCAGCGTCCCAGAAACTCTCCGCAAGTAGTATGTGAAGAATTATGTGTGTGGGATTATTTGTTAAAGAATATAAAAGTAGTAACTCTGATATGACAACAATCGTACAATGTGGAAAGTAAATAATATAACGGATGTGTTCGGTTTCAATAGCAGCTTCAATAAAACCGAGACAGCTGTTTTCTCGTGCAGGCTATGCTTCCTGTGGGCTTTCCCTTTCATCAGTTGTATTAATGAGGCTGAGTTTGTATATTGAATTTCGCATCGTTGCGTCTATTGTCCTAATTATGGTTAAACTGTAGAGGCCCAATGAGACAAATGTCATCTCTTGAAGGGACTTTTCTACAGGTTTGTTAGTGTGACATAAAAGCCTATCTTGTCAAACATAACTATGTCCTTTATCGGTTGGCAATATGGTTAAAATATAAATTAATATGTTGACCGAGTGAATATTGTAATTTTTTTCCGAGCATCATATAAAATATACGAAATGCCATCCGATAGAGGACATGGAGGTGTCACAAAAAAGGTTCTGATGTCCCAACACTGTTGTAAGAGATTTCAAATAGTACTGTGTTTGTGTGTCACACACCAGACCGCAGGCTTGTGTAACATGCTTTTTATAAAATTCTTACTGATGCCTTTCATTGTACGCTATGTTGTGTTACATTTATAATTAATTAATACATTTGTCTAAAACGTGTAGTGCAAAACAACATTCTTTAAATTACTGTATTAATGGCAACAACAACAACACTGTATCTCCATTTGGTTAAGACCAACCACTTAGTATTGGAAAAGGTTTGGTGTTGAACGTTTCCGAAACAATAATCAATTTCACATACATGTACAAAGGGTAAACACGAGTTATTACATTATTGTAAATATTGTATAATTAGATAAAAATCAACGCTCTACATTGCCAGGGCAACAGTAAGCCCTGAAATCCTAACAAAATTTCCAAAGTACAAATAGTCTGTGACTAAGAAAATATGGCATTGGAATGTTTTGTATTTTCTACGAATTCGACTAGTGCCCATTATGTTAAATGTATTCGCGTATCAAATGTTCAGGCAATAATGTGTAAAATTATGAGATGTTTACATATTTGCTTAGATTATGTAAGCAAAGTTGAAGATTTTCAAAGCAATTTACTGCATATCAAATATTTGATTTTCCTTGCAAATAACAAATTGCGTTAACACAATTATATTGCTATATAAGCTTATACTTTGTGTACTATAATGTCCTCGATTTAATATTTTCTTAAAGCTCACTAAGTCATTCGTATTCTTTCAATGCCATGTAATTTACGTTACACTTTTAATAAAATGTTCAAATTAATACTGTTTACATGTTTACTAACTTTCGCAGTTAAACGCAGCATACAAAGCCAAATACGTATGCCTTTTTCTTCCTCCTGTAATCAACGTTTTCTTTGTATGAAGTTGCATTGGTATAATCATGTTTTGAAGATTAATGCAAAACATTATTGCACTTGACAAAGAAAGATAAAAGTGAATATAAATTACATGTGTGTGTCCAACGCAAAATTAATAGTTGTTTACATTCTAGTTTTGTAGAAAAGAACAGTTTTCAGACAATATGGAACAGCTGTGTAACAACACTAGACGATGCTGGATTTTTAATATACAAATAACGTAAAGCCTCTTCAAAATCATTTCAATGTACATGAACTATGCGTTTTATATTCTTCATCCATTTTTATCAAATAAGTATTAGAAAATATGAACAATACTTAACACACTGCTTACATTGGCATACCCTGACTATATAACAAAACAAGTTAAGTAGACGTACATGGCACATGTCCCTTTAAATAATACTATATCGTATATAAGTATTGTTTAAGATTGAAGTATTCATGCTATTAAGTTTCTGGTCCCCTGGGGTCATATATTGTATTGTGTATACATTTGAAACTAGAGTTCCGCTCAAGCGCTAGGGGTAGCGATAGTACATCACCATCTTTTATTACTGCTGATAAACAGCTTCAATAAAACCGAGGCTTTCACATGCAGGCTGAGGTTACTTAGGGCGTTCCTTTTGTGTTAGATTATTATGAGGTGAGAATCAAAAGAACTTACTACTAATTGTAACGCTTCTACGACTACATAAACCTACTTTTCACCGAATACCCTAGTGAAACGCTACAATTACGAAATAGTTAAAATACACTTTCAAGCCAGGCCAGCCTACGCAAGCAATTCATCTGACTGCACGATGTAAAAACAGTTATCCTAGGTAGTATCATGAATGGAGAAATAAATGTACTGCAGAGCGCCCCACGACGGCAAACAGACGGTGTCACTTAAATACACGCGGGTTTTATTTAAATAAAGCGGTATTCGATGTCTGTCTGTGACAGACTCTACCGTGTGATTTATTAATCATTAGGGTAATTTAATCAGAGAAAAAAAGAAAAATCATAATTACGTATAGCTGCCATGGG
>Ga0224511_10003470_pt1 | contig 11370 bp, 7 predicted proteins | sample SF_May12_sed_USG_2_FD_169988 | JGI IMG/M metagenome (GOLD analysis project Ga0224511, IMG submission 169988) | Sediment microbial communities from San Francisco Bay, California, United States - SF_May12_sed_USGS_8_1 | ecosystem: Environmental > Aquatic > Marine > Sediment | place: USA...
ATATGTTAAGGCTCAAAGTAATAAGAGCTTATATTATAAAATGACAATGTCTGTAATATGCTATCAGTCGGATGATCCGGTGAAGATTGAATTTATGAGCTGGTGCTATTGTAAGTTATGTAATTAGTAAAAAGGGTAGGGCCGGCCAATGAAAAGAGAAGATAAATATAGAAAGGTTCTAGGATGGGAGATGTATGATAAAAACGGGGATTCTGAGATTAATTTTGAACGGGAATGTAGAAAATACGAAACGCAAAAGAAACCAAATGATTTATATTAAAGTAAAAACCGAGAAACCAAACATACACATACTACACTTGGATAATATCGATATCTACCGGTCAATTGAAGTTGTCGAACCTTTATTCTAATGGTGTTTTTAACAGAAAACTGAAAGTTCCTCACATAGAGACTCATCACAAGTTATATTACACACACTGCACGGAAAACTAATTTTAACGCGGTTGCTGTCGCGGCCAGACATATTGAATATTGTAATGTAACACAGTCTGCAGTAATCCACAATAGCATATATGTCCAGTTCCACTATATAATATATATGATATGCTAATTGAGATGTATATGCTTTAAGAATTATTTTTTTTTGAATAGCATTTGTAAAATGAAAAGGGTATACATTGTATATATGGCCATTCTGGTATGTTCCATTTCATTCCCTCGAAAAAAACATGACACCTAAGGAGGCAATACCGGTGTCATTTCGAAAATACCTGGTGTCAACGCAACAACTCCAGGTATTCCTGTCACACATTGATGTCACCTGTTACTGTACAAAAAGGGACAAACCTCCGTGTCAAACCATACCTGTATATAGAACTAAGTACTAACCCCCGTGTCAAACCACACCTGTACATATAGAACTAAGTATGCTATTGCTATGTTTGATAAATGCGCCTGACTTTGCTATACTAACAGTTAGTTCCAAGTTCAGTCTGTGCGTTAATCTTTTTCGACTATAGCCCTTTGGGCTATTTAAATAAAAAAAAATTCAATAGCATGAATGAAATTGCAATAGCCCAAACTTTGTGTTGTCATAATTCCTACAAAGCATATTAGAAATGAGTTGACTTGCACTTATTTTAATCTTGCTTGTGCTTTCTTACAAACACAACTCTACAATAAGTTTGTATGTTAATTTGTTTCTGTCTTTAAAAGTTTACTTTAAATTTTACCTACCGTGCATGCAATTCTAATCGACCGACCGGCCTTTTACTCGACTCGAGCTTCGGTCTTATAGACAAATTCGCAGACTTATTCCAAGTCCAACTTAATTCTAGAAGCGCAGATCGAGTACCAAGTTCTGGCCACATTGTCAAGTACAAAATATATAGCAACTACTCTTAAAATTAAATACATTTATTTTTGGATAGCATTATCTCAAATATTAAATATTTTGACTTTGTGGCAGATTCAACCGACTTTGCTATACTTCGTCTGACTTTGCTATACAGTGATTTACTCAGTAATCGACGTAAATTCTGAATAAAGGCGTAAATTTAGTTACAAAAAGTCAAAAATATCACAATAACACACCAGCAACTCTTAAAAGTAATCTAATTAAAAAAGATACATAATCTAAAATAATACATAATTTGACTTCGTAATGTATGTTATCATAACAACGACTTTGCTATCTATAAAGAGACATTCAGAGAACGGCAAATACACTAAAAATTCAGTTACACAAAGTCAAAAATATCTTTATAATACATTTTGCATTGATCATACTAATTAATAACACAAATAAGTTTACATTTTGATATTTATGCCTGATTTTGCTAGACTTTTCTTGACTTTGTAGTGTTTAGTAGTACCGTACTAAACTATTTTAACTGAATAGAATTTATCCAAAGCCAACTGAACTAGCTTAGTTTACACCATTTAGGTATAGACAAATCGTTAGTCGAACCACCTGAAATAACGTTTTGGTCCATCAAATGGCGGGGAATTACGTAACGGAATAGCGCGCTACACCGTTGAAGTAAATCAGAAGACAATTTCCTTTGACTTATTTCTTTGTTTCGCTTGCTACGTGCATATGCAATGTTTGACATAACGTGCTTTCCTGCATTTGTCGAAACATCGGACTTAATTCAAGCGTTCTGTCGATACGTTGATTTGAATCGTGATTTCCGTATATATTTTACAGCGGCGTCGGGATATTCCCAGCATGCTTATGGAATATTCGAAGGTAGAGAACACTTTCTGTGAGAGCATGGTCAGCACGGCTTCCGTCAAGTCCATCTGGAGAATCGAGAACGGTGATCTATGGCACATATATATGTCGTGAGTTAACATTGAGTTGAATTTGCTTTCACTTTATTTAAAGTTTCAAAGTTCAAAGTTTATTTCAATATTATGTCATACTGGATGACAAAAAGAGAGTTACGACATATAATTTACATGAAATAGGCAGTGGCGTAGCTTAAGCCTTTTTGAAGTTACGCACCGTTAAAAATATGAAGGGGGTGTCCGGGGTTCCTCCCCCGGCACATTTTGAAAGCGTAAGTCAAATCTCCGCTACTCTAAGCAATTCCAGTGTGAATTGTGATAAAAAAAATTCCAGACACAAAACTTTTTTTCTAAACTTCTTTCAAAATTAGTTTGAAGAAAATATAGTCAATAGTCAACTCGATTTATAGCTACTAAAAGCTATAGACACTGGGCACCTAACAATTATTTGCTCTTAGCCATCTGTGCATGTTTTTGAAGAGTGTATGAGCCGATTTTCCCCCATTCAAATCGCAAAAATAACTAGAAGAAGCACTGTCACTGGGCTTACCGGACCTTTATTTCGATAGAAGTGGGTAACCGCTTTCAATGAAATATAATGATTATAAGACACATATTTCTCGAGGATACACTCACATCTTAACAGGTCATAACAATAACATTTCTTCTTATAAATAGTAAAATAATTTTTAATAAACATAGTAAAACCTTGAGTAACACTAGCTTAATGCAACAATCCTGACTGTCTATGATGTGTTAAATCGATCAATTATCACAGACCAATACTGTGCATTGTGTAACAGATTTTTACTAATACATTTATAGCGATATAAACACACCAAGTTAGTGTTGTTTGTTTTATTACACAGACACAGAAAATCGCATATCGCGTCGTTCAAGTGTTACCAAATTCCAATGGTTTGATAACTCCAAATTATTGACCCGTGTTGACCCGTGTTGCTAGCTATATTGATCATTGAGGGCGATTTTATTGCTCTAGTTTATTGACCTGCGATGCTTTATTTATTGCTACAGATTGATAAAACAACAGTGAGATCTTGTTGTAAAGGGTGAAAGCATGACAAGTTGTCCATGTGGAGACGAGGCCAGCATTGGATGAATCTAAATAACGTCGCCAACAAGTTTGTTGGAAACGGATACGGTTGACTGGCTACAAGTCGTTTGGAACTTGTTATATCCATAATTGAAAATGGAATTTGCAAATAAGAGACAATCAAACACCTTCGTTATATATGAACGTGCTTGTAATTTGCTGTTCAGTACAAATGACATATCTACTAGTATATGCTTACTTATATTGTGTTCTTAGACATATTTGCCATATTACAAATGGCATAAAATGATAGATTTCGTACGCAAAATCTCCTTTATTTTTAGAAATGGGAATTAGAATTTAAATGGTCCGACATTCGGGAATAATAGCAGTTTTAAAAACAATATTAAATAACTTCTGATAAACATGTTTAATTTGGGTAAAGGTACATTTAATATAAAACTAATAATAGGGAAAGCCCTCGGGAAGCATAGCCTGCACGAGAAAACAGCAGCCTCGGTTTTATTGAAGCTGTCCATCATTAGTTATGAATGATGCCACACCACTGACGCCCCTTAGCGCATGAGCAGAGCTCCATTTTCAAATGTAAACAACATACATGTACACTCCATGATCCCTGAGGACCAGAAAAATATGACTTCACAATGATGTAGTACGGGGCAACTTTTTACAGCCGCCACACAGGCCCTAAACACCAGCTGTAGTAAGTAATATTAAACTGATGAAAGAGAAAGCCCTCAGGAAGCATAGCCTGCACGAGAAAACAGCAGCCTGTTAATATGCTCATTAACAATTCTATCCACTCCACACGATTTTTTTGTTTCTGAGATTTTTAACAGCTTTCTATTTATCTTCTATAGATATTTCAATGTTGAGTACTTAATTATCTCAGTTAACAAAATCCTCATGCACTTCCTTTTAGACTGAGTAAATGCATCATTGACATGTGTATCTGAGTTTGTGTTTTTAAAATATTCAAACATATACATTAGACGAGATTTAAATATGGACTTTTCAAGAAATTTCAAAAAGATTTGGATCAGATTTACTAAGCGCCTTTTATTTTTCTTTGCGTTTAATCTTATGTTACCTTACTTTTCCTGGTCAAACCTTTATTTATTTTGTAACATGGTTTTGAAAACGATTAACTTGCAGTGTTGGCGAATAATAGCCCAAGCTTGTCTACAGCATCATTTAACTGAGTAACATCTAAAGTATTAGTTTGTTGCAAATTATTTAAATATTGTAAAATAAGTCAATTGCATTTATGTCAAAATTATTTATGAAGACCTGAGATTTATGTTTAATTTCATAATCTATCATTAGGTTTCTTTTCAGAATACAACAAAAATTAACATCAGGACTTGACTTATCACAACTAAACAAAAGGTCTACACTAATCGTGTTAAGGATATCAGATAATAAAATACAAAAATCATGAACGTGTAAGTTAACTACGTTACAAAACAGTGAGCGTGTACATATACCATAATCTACTGTACTAACATTTTTGCGCGTGACTTAACCATCAAGGTCACCTGGAGTTCTACCAGTAGAACATGTATATGTTATTAAGCTTTAAAGAATCTATAAATCTATAGCCGTAGTTGTTCACTACAAGATCAGCGTGACTCCCTTGTTTACAAATGTGTCTCTTGAAAGGTTATTATATCAAAATTATTCAAAAATGATATTAACTCGGGGCAACTTTGTTTAGTTACTAAACTACATACATTTAAAGATAAACATTTTACAGTTCTTTTTGACCATCAATGTCACAGTTCAATGTATACGACTGTCCAATGTCATCGGTCGAAGTGTACTGTCCTCGCCTGTCCTAACAGCTTACTGTCGCTGTCTGCACGGGGTTCTCGGGGTTGTCTGCGCTGGTCGTTTCAGGCCCGGTGGGGATGGCGGTGTCGTGTTAAGAGTCAGTTTTCGTGGTGTTCTCTCATGTATGGGGCAATTCGTCTACGTCGCTGATGACCAAGTCCTCTTCGTCATCACAGTGTCGTTTCGACACTTTTCGTCAAGGGTGTTGGTGGAGACCGGATGTACACTGGTTTCCGGCGAGATGGCGTGTCCGCAATCGGATCCGACAACGCCAGGTAGCGATTTGGGGAACTAAAGTAAATTAATGTGTTATCATTTTGGCGTTGTGTTTCTCTTGGCTATTGCCATTTGTACTGGTGTTGCCGGTCTTGGTCTATAGGGGACTGCACTTCTGGTCTTGGGTATGCGCGTCGTCCAGTGACTTCAAGGGTGTATGTTTCCACATGTCGCGCACAAGAGTATATTTCGTTTTCACGTTTGAGTCCGCTTTGAATTTCTTTAGAATTGGAAAATGTTTCCGTCTTCGGTCCTATATTTCTGCCGGGAATTGTTTGTTTACGTACGCTCCAGTACGTTTCATGTTAAAGGCGATTCCGGCTTTTCTTATGGTTTCTCTGTTGCGAAATTTCTCAACCGTTGCTACCATTGGTCTGCTAGAGTTTTGTCGGTTCGGGCCTGTGTTTAATCTGGGCCGTCGGGCGAATTGTATGTCAGCGATTTTGATATCATTGTTTATGTTTATTGTCAGGTCCTGATGTACTTTGTTAGAAACTGTCTTCAAAGGTGCTCATAGGTTTCACTGTTTGACGTTTAGTCAACATCAACAATTACAAAATGTAGATTATATCTCATGCTCCTATAAAATTGGAGTTACTGTGTTTTAATAGAGGTGTGACGTCGGATTCTATGGATTTATTTGTTCTCACAAGGGTGTCAACGTTTTACGAGCGGTTTGTTTGATGTGCCCGAAAATCGTCAGTTACGATTGACACGCGGATTCCACCTCGTTGATTCTAAAGTGTATGGATTTATTGTCCGTTCTAAGGGCACACATGTGGGATTTATTCTAAAAAAAGATCTATATTGATGTAAAAAGTGGTGTTCAGGTTTTAAATGTTGATTCTGTAAGAGGATGTGCTGCCTTAAAATATTTTAAATAATGACGGGCTGATATTATAAAAAATGGCCGCCAATATGGCCACCGAAATGCGTTTGTTCTAAAAATGATCGATATTTATGTAGTTGATGTGTTGTATATACATGTAGTTGTTTTAGTGATAATTTTGTCGCAGGATGATGTTTAGGTGTTAAATAGTCTAAATTATATTGTGCTGGCATCATTGCAGGTTTTGAGAAATTCAAATTGGCCGCTAAGATGGCCACTATAATGGGGTTTATTCTGAAAGCGATCTAAATTTATAAAGTAGATGCCTTGTATATACGAGCAGCTTTTTGTAGTTAATTTTTCTAAATAACATGTTGCTGTTATGAATTTTGAACGGCACCAGGCTGACCTCATTAAAGTTTTTAAACAATTCAAGATGGTTGCTAAGATGGCTAACAAAATGGGGAACCTTTTGAAAATGACCAGTTTTATGTAGTATATGCTTTGTTTAAGGTGTATAAAGTAAGTTTTTTTAATGTTTTGTTCTAGGGCACGTTGCGGATAAAAATATAATTGATGCCGGGTTGTTTTGAGAAATACAAGATGGCTGCCAAGATGACCGCCATAAAATATTTTATTCATTGGTATATAACATCCCATGTGTTAACAGCCTGTTTCGTTTCATCAACCGATAATCGAGTAACTTGACAACGAATATATAAATTGACTTAAAATCAATCATTTCTGAAAGGAAACAGAGCAGCTTACTTTTATTCGTGGATTTGTCCGAGATGGGGTTTTATTGTAGTTTTAACAAAACCTTCTATATATTGTTTTTAGCTCTTTGCCTAATTAATGATGTAATATATCGCACAGTGTTGCCCTCCCTAGAAGGGCTACTACATAGCTTATTCAGGTGTTACTAACAACACCCAGAAAAAGCTGCTACATCTTGCCAGTGAAATCTATAAAACATATGACGACTGACAAAAGGATTTGTATGGTACAAATGTACAACGCTTCAAAAAGCACTTAACTTCTAAAGATACATAGCATTAAAGAGACACGTTTCTGTAGAGAATATCAAAAGTTATCCTTTTTAAACAACTGTTGGTTAGATATGGTTATCCAGAAAATATTGCAGATGAAATGATTCGAGATTACGTGATCAAGCATTTTTCTCAGATGAACTCAAAATAAAATATTAAAGTGAAGATGACATAACAATGAAAGAAACTTAGACACAAAGTTACAAGCTATTTAGTCTGCATCTTACAACTATGAAAAAAACTGACCAGACAATTGCACAATCAGTAATCGGCAACCCAGTTCAGCACATACGGAAAACTAACCGTCCACGACGAACAAACCATTAACAGACACAAACAATACCGCCAACATCAATAACAACACCAACCAAAGCAGTACTCCCCAAAAAACAAACCCATGTCTGCACAAAAACTGAGGATATGTATGACCTTTGTCAGATGTGCTCTCAAAGGTTATCAAAGCCACGAGTGTATTAAATCCAGCAATAGTGTTATCGTATAACAATTTTTGAGCATATGTGTAAATTGACAAAAATGTTCAGTAAGATGAAGGTCTCAGTGATTTAAGTTTTAACACGGTAATTCTGAGTATGTTAAACAAAATTCAGATGCAGATTGTGAATATCATGTGTTTCGTGTAGGACTCCACAAACCACAATATGACTAAGTGTAAAGAACAATGCTGTTTACTATTACCTGAATATTGCTTTGTTCAACCAAGTAATAACATCTAAGATTAGCAGGCCATTTTGTCATGGTGCCTCTTAAACTTGACCCTGCCTGCTTGTCTGCAACATTTTTTCTTTGAACATCTCTTCAATTTATATTTTAAAATCGACTCCTGTGCCTCAAAGCCAATATTTAAAAAGCAGGGACCATGCAATGAATGCAAATGGCAATGATAAAAATCATAAATTAAACTTCCATATCATTCTTTAACTACTGCACGCAGTTACGTATTTGGACAAAATACTACAATTGTTACAAGAGAATATATGCGTAAACACTGTCAAAAAAGCGAAAATCAAATGTGCTTTAGAGTAGGTTCAAATAACAGTGACATACTCAAAGGACTAAGCAAACTGAAAGATGTTCATTTGAAATTACATATAAGCAAGAACATTGCATCTGATGCACAACAAACACATGGATTAATATAAATGGAAGAGATGTTCAAAGAAAACATGTTGTAAACAATGTGGACAAGTCAAGTTGATGGGCACCATGACAAAATGGCCCGTACAAAAACACACAGACCATCACAAAACACGGAGTATACAAAGACGCAACAGACATGATTAATAAATAACTATTTTTTGTGTTTTTCGGATTGTTCTGGGTTTCTTTTTCAATTTTTAATTACTTAAAGGACTTCTACAAAAATGTTGAATTATTGCCTTGGTACGGTCAATGAAAAACATTGGGGGTTTAAACCAGTTTTCCGCTGCAGCAAACCTCACACTGTCTCAACATATTCTGGAGAAGTAAAAGAACTTGTCAATTCACTCTTTTTAACAAGGCCACTAAGGAATTAAACAAAACGACAGGAAAGCGGATAAATACAAAATCAAAGATCAAGAATGGATGAAAAAGAGAACATCCTTAGTACAAAAAGTCTTCTGCCTGTGAAGTTCATCACAGATCCATGGCAGGGGGCACTTGTTATAAAAACTAAATGGTAAAGTTAACATTTGAACCATAACATCATTCCCTTCCCTCCTTAAAAGGTTTCGCGAAGAAAATTCATTATACAGCCAAATATTAACAGTCATGCAACTCTTGACAAAAATATATATACAACGAATAAAACTAATACATGACCGCTTATGCTGCAAAAACCCGACTGATTGGAATTTAAAAAAATGCATGAAGGAATTGAAGAACAATGAAAAGGCAAAATCACGTGTCAATAACAAATTGCAGAAGCCTGCCTCCGCACATTGACACAGGAGCGTATCTGGGCCCAAATTGAGTTTACGCACTAAAAGAGTTCCACGAGGCGTTTGTCTGTATTAAGTATCTGTCTGTAGAGCAAGGCATTCGTACATTAGATTTAACAATTTTTTAACTGAAGTTCTTAAAATAGTGTATTATGAACAAGTGGCGCGAGCGAAGCGAGCGTTGAAAAAAATAGCAGTTTGGCATGAATGAACATTGTTTGTATTTGTTTAATACATACCTTTATGTCGCAAGCCTACATGTTCAAACATAATGTCGATACTGCTCGAAAGTATGCATACCACTTTCGCGTTCAGATTTTATTGCATATTGGGACGGTTTACATATTTACTTTTCTTGAACGAGTATACGCACATGCGTAAGTGCGTATGCCTGGATATTAAATAAGGTCACACAACAAGATGGCCGCCCCCATACTGCCATACAACAATAATAAAGTCTGACTTAATGTTTAGTGGTTTTACGATATCTAAGATGTCTTTGGTAAGAATTATAAAAGAACTCGCCCATTAGTTCTATTACTCAGAACTAATTTGCAGGTGTTTTAAGGATGTTTTTATCATATCTTTTGTTAAGAAAATCTTGCGCTATCAATGAAACGGCATTTTGCAAGGTTATTCCATTGAATTTATATTTTACTTTTTTAATCTTTTGGAGGAAATCCCCATAGAAATGTGGATGCGATATACCCCCTCAATCAAATTAATTAAAAACTGATGTATTCAAAAGGATAGATGGTCCGACACATATCATTCCACCACTTGTTGTTGTGCAACGAAACAACACTGCAAGTCGAACATTAAATGCAGTTGAATGAAATCGAAAACAATATACTCACAATCACTTCTTCAGTAGCATATGGTTATACAGAAAAACAGTTTATAACAGCTGATTATAAAATATTAATATTATATAATTTGGCATTTGTTATGCTCTTACAGTACATGTGTATACCCGTTATGCAAAATTAAAATATATCTACAATTGATGACCTTATACATCAGTGTACTACTGTACTAAACTATTCAAAAAGAATTTAAGATAAATAAGGAGTTAGAACAATTTACTACAAAAAATTCATAATTTCATACATAAATTATTATTATAATGAACTTGTCAAAACTTTCAATGATGCCAATACAGTATCATTCAGAATATTTAACTCTTCTAACAGTCATCCAAAAAACTACATACAAAACATTACTTATTACATATAGGTCATTTTCAGAATGAACCTCATCTTGGCGGCCATCTTGGTGGTCAACTTAAATTTTTCAAAATCCTCAATGATGTCAGCCCCATTAAGAGTTCAAACAGAGTCATGTCCTCTAATCAATCAACAATAAAAACTACTATATACAATACACATACTACATAAATAAAGATCATTTTCAGAATTCTTTTTTTGGGCGGCAATTTTGGTGGCCATCTTTATTTTCTAAACAATCCTAATAAGGTCAGTGTGTTTTCATTCAGAACATTTAACAGCAACACATACCTCAACACAATCAACATTAAAAACTCTATATACAAACATTTGTTACCTCAATATATATTATTTTCAGAATCAACCCCGTTTCGGCAGCCATTTTGGCAGCCATCTTGAACTTCTTGAAAGTCTGAATGATGCCAAAAGTAATGAAATAGTTTGCGATACATACTGAGCAATTGTAAGCAGAGTTCACTAAAGCAAAACAACTTCTACATTAATATAGACTACTTTAATACTAAACCACGTTTTGGCGGCCATCTTGTCGGCCATCTTGAATTTCTCAAATTGCGTCCACAGACGCAACCCATATATTCGTTTGGATGCTTCCTGAGGGCTTTCCCTTTCATCAGTTTTCTAATATGGCCGCTTTTCCTGTGATGGTTCCCGATTTCTTTATATTATAATTATGCACTGTATTGTAAATGTTGAAAACCACCAATACTAACTTCCAGAATGTTTACCTCAGATAGGGTTTTCCCGGGAAACACTCTTTTCCATATTTGTTTAGGCCATAGTCTCGGGTTATGGTTAGGCATTTATTTGTTTTATCTGATTTAATATGCGTAAATTAATGCGATATTTATCTTTGCCGCAAAAGCTTAAC
>Ga0224511_10003471_pt1 | contig 11369 bp, 5 predicted proteins | sample SF_May12_sed_USG_2_FD_169988 | JGI IMG/M metagenome (GOLD analysis project Ga0224511, IMG submission 169988) | Sediment microbial communities from San Francisco Bay, California, United States - SF_May12_sed_USGS_8_1 | ecosystem: Environmental > Aquatic > Marine > Sediment | place: USA...
GACCCCTTCACAAGCCTTCACAAGATCAAAGCAAATCTACCGCTTTGGGCGGAGTTTGAAATTTTGCGGAACGGTGCATTATGCCATAGGCATATTATTCCAAGCGTACACTATCTACATTCTTTTTATGATTTTACGAGTTTTTCAAGCCATTCTTTTCATAATGGGAATCTCGCATGCAGTTTTAACAAAATGCATCGCTGTTTTCTGTTGTGTTAGATTTCTCAAACGCTATAACTAAAGTTGAACTAAACGCAATGCCCGATATAATTCTATTTAAATGGGAATAAGAAGGTGTATACATAATGCAATTAATTAAACAATTTTTATTAGAATAATAGCATACCCGTTTATGTCCACTGCTTTTAGACATACACTCCAGTTCCCTGATCTCGAGTGTTTGAAAAAGATGTCGGCTTTGTACAAACCATTCCCCATCTCTTTGATATTTCCGACTTTAAAGAATACGAAATATTGCTTCACAACCTCTATGTCGACGACTTGCCTGTAAGAATATTTTATAACGATTTACCCGAGACAACTTCTGTGTGTAATCTTTGCTAAATTTACACTGATTTTCAAAATAAGTATAACTGAAACGTTAAAGGCAATCAGAAGAGACACACCTACGAACATAATGGTTATGATATCGAGCCCCACAGGAATCGACAAATCCCCTTAGTGATGATTTATATTATAAGACACAGACTTCAGTCTGGCTTCGTTATCCTTCACATATGTCTCGTGAAAGGAATCAGTCAGTCCCTTGCGGAATAAGAGAACTGGAACTGCCGTTGTTTATGACATATAGTAAGTATTGGTTTAAAACAACATCATTACTAACAACGCCAAGATAAACCATACTTCACAAATAGAAACAAATAGAGCTGGCTAAGGAAAAAAAGCTTTGTACTGGCAGGACTATTGACGTGTAAATTAAATTAAAAACCTACTAGTAAATAAGAAATCTTTTGCCGAAAAGGCAACATTATTGAGGTCGCACAATGATGATTTTGAATGGTCTGTGATACTTTGACCTGTTTTTAACGTTTAACTTTTAACCTGTGTGGCGGCTGTAAAAAGTCGCCCCGTACTACATCATTGTGTAGTCATATTTTTCTGGTCCTTAGGGATCATGGAGTGTACATGTATGTTGTTTACATTTGAAAATGGAGTTCTGCTCATGCGCTAGGGGGCGTCAGTGGTGTGGCATCATTCATTACTACTGATGAACAGCTTCAATACAACCGAGGCTGCTGTTTTCTCGTGCAGGATATGCTTCCTGAGGGCTTTCCCTTTCATCAGTTTAATTTGACTTCTAGTGTGCCAAATGTGATTCTTTAAGGCGACATTTTGTCTCACCATTTTTTGAAATTCCATTACTCAAGGCAAAGTAAGAGCCCGGACAAATATATTTTGACATTTTACCTTGCTACACATGTTAACATTGATAAGGCAGTGTCGCGCAGTTTTTTCCTTGAAGATACCGAGCTTTTTTATCCTCCATTCATCCATAGCGAAAATAAATTCTGGACAAACATAAACTAGATCAATGTTGACTTTTGGCATATAAGTCTGACCAATCATTTTAAGGCATCATGTGAATCCTTAACGTAACACTTCGCCTCAGTAATATGAACATTTGTGCCGAATTCTTTTTTAATCCATCAAATTATAGTGAACCTAGGAGTCCGGCCAAATACATTTTGACCCGTTTGGAAGTTAAATTTTTCTTTTGACTTTTGCGCGCGACACACGGTCTCATTGATGCTACCATTTGTGCCTGATTATCTACAATCTATCTATTTAAGGTGAATGAATTCAGAAAAGGGATACTCCTTAGAGTCTGCACAAACATACTAAGCAAATTGTACTTTTGACTTCTTATTTAAAATGAAGAACTGTTCAAAGAAAAACTGATGCAAACAATGTAGAGTTAAATCTAAGTACAAAATAAACTATAGGCCGTACGAAATCAAATACTGCACAGCATGAAACACGCAAAACAACAAGACCTAACAGACATTTAGAATATGTTTGAACACATATTTTGTGCATTCTATTGCGCGCGTTACTCTGTTTTATATACGTCTACAGTTGTGCCAAGTAATCACAGAATATGTCGACTCATTATGAATTTAGAATCATAACAATCGCTTGTTGGACACAATTTGACCTGTAACATCCAAGTGTGACCATTTAGGTGACGCTCTGTCTCATTAAGGTAAACATATGTGTCGAGTAAATATGTCAACCCATTTGAACGTTACGGCCCGGACAAGCAAAATCCGGACGCACGGACGGACAGACAAACAACGAACCAAAGATTGACAGCTTTGTCGAGCTCTCCCCAAACGGGCTCCAAACAAAATGTCATACGTACTGAATCGATCGGACATACACCGGTAAACAGCATTCAGTATCAGTTGGACATTCTACAAACTCTTGCTCCGAAGGCATTTGGACGAAGAATGGTTTGTTCTTGTGCATAAAAGGAAAAAAGAAAGATATCCATTACATTACATTACAAAAGCCTTTATGCGGTATACGTAGATGTTGAAACTATATTGATCGGTCAATTATAATTATATATATATATTAGTTAAACTCGTATTACAAAGATGCCTTTTTGTTAGTTTTTTCTTCAGCCAGATACAAAACATTAACACAATACAAATGCAGAGCTATTTGTCCACTTACCCCCTGACCAAAAGTCGAGACCGTGAACTTCTGGTCTGTAAGATATATAAGTTTATCTTTACTTTCTTTAAGAAATATTATTTATTTCGCAAACCCAGAGGCGAAAGCATATACTGGTGTATTTCAATGTCTTAGTGCAAATCGCTCCACGAGAAGTTTACGGTTCATTAGGCGTATTTATTTGTATGACATATTCGAAGTAGTGATTTTAATATACCAAACATTATCAAATGTTGTAATAAATTAAACATGATAATTTGAATTTAAACATATTACATAACTTACCAACAACCCGCAGCCTGAAACATTTCAACTCGTCGCTCCTTTTTCTGAAATACAAAAAACAATGTTCAAGGAATCAATATTCTGAAATGCTAAATGCAAAGGTTTGAATGCTAACCTCTCCCACACTTAAATAAAAAACTTTGGGCGGTTTATATTGCTTTTTGGTTGCTCCTTGATCGAATTTATATAAATTGAAGAGATGTTGAAACAAATTTGTTGCAGATAAAGCAGTCGGCTTTGGGGCACCGTAACAACATGGCCAAAATAAAAGATTGCACTAGAAAAAACGCCGAACAAGACACTACAAAATATTTACCTGAAGCATTTTGATACGTTTTTTACGTTGTTTTATTTCTATAAAACATATTTCTTTTAAAATTATCCAGCAACAAAATATCAGAGCGTTTTAAAATACAAATACAAATTGAAATTCAATTAAAATACACTTAAACAATTTTATTGACACCTATTTTTGTTTGTGACGTTATGTTTAGCAAAATTGCCCCGGTATGTGGACCATTGAAAAATCTGATAACATGAACATGAATTTTGTAACAATTCAATCAATTCAGGTTGAAAAAAGTAGATGCGTTTCAGGAATTTACCTAACACTTTTGGTATAGTAGAAATAATAACATACAAAGACAACTAAAAATTAGTGTATAAAAATCACAAAACAAACTGTCTTGTTAACCCAGAAAGCAAAACACTTTATACTTTATACCTTCTTGCTGATGTTATATTGCTTTTGCCGCTGACTTTTTTTTTCAAACAGAGAACAGAATAGTGATAAATAGCATAGGATATAGTTCATATATTACGATTGTATGCTAAAAAATGTAAGCCAGCGAAGGCGAACTATAACCGGCTAACAGTTCAACCGCCCACTTTCAGTCGATATCTTTAACTTTTGTTACGATTCCACTTTACATACAACCATGATTACAGAGCCATTTATATCAAACACGTATCCAGTAAAAAAGGAGGATTATTCGATTTATTGAAAATCATTGAGTTATTTGAAGGTTGTTGTTAATAAAGAGAACAAGAGCCGATAGAACCGGGGTGCTGCTCCCCGAATAAGTTTTGGACCTAGAGAAGTAGTTTGTCCATAAAGTGTAAACCGAATTCGGCATAAAGATAAATTGGGAAGTTCCAAGTCAGTAATTTTATACAGTCGGTAGCAGTAACCTGGACAAAGTTTAAAATGTAAAATTGAACAAAGGGCAATAACGATAAGAATCCAAATAACGATAGTCCGAGTTACGGTTTATGTTTACTGCACTTTTACTCAATAAGATATATCTACATTTCTTTTTCATACCTCTTGCAGTTTCAGTGTTTTTTCACGGATAAAGTTCAATGTGTAAAAATGATGAAATGGCTATAACTCTTTTATAAGGCAAGACAGAGTTACGATTCGTGTGTACTACATATTTACTAAATGTGTAAAATGAACAAAGGGCAACAACTACGAAAAAGGCAAACAGAGTTACTGGAGTTTTAGCTATATTTGAACCAATAATCGGTACCGCATTTGAAACAATGAAAATTTCCTGTCCTCTAATTGACCCTGGACATTGGGTGAATTGTCACAACAAATACAAACAAGAGCCGGTCGGAACCGGGTAATGCTCCCCGAATAGGTATTGGACACAGAGAAGTAGTTTGTCAAAAGTAGTTGTAAAATCCGACTTTAAATAACAAAGTTTTGGGCCAGACACGATTTTGCAACAAGGTCATGTGACCTTGGCCTTCAAGGTAGCAACTCAAATGTTGCACGCGACACGTCTCAATATGGTGATCATTCCTGTGAAATAGTTGTAAAACTCAACTTCAAATCACAAAGTTATGGGCCGGAAACTATTTTCCTGAAAGGTCTTACTGTGACATTGACCTTTAAGGTAGCGACCCAAATGTTGTGCGCAACACGTCGTCTCAACATGGTGATCATTTATGTGAAATAGTTTTTAAATAGGACTTTAAATAACAAAGTTATGGGCCGGACACGATTTTGCTGTTCGGTCTTGCTGTGACCTTGACCTTCAAGGTAGCAGCCTAAATGTTGCACTCGACACGTCGTCACAATATGGTGATCATTTCTGTGAAAAAGTTTTAAATCGACTTCAAATAACGAAGTTATGGACCGTAAACAATTTGTGAAAGGTCACGCTGTGACCTTGACCTTCAAGGTAGCAACCTAAATGTTGCGCACGACACGTCATGTCAATTTGGTGATCAATTATGTAAAATAATTATAAAATCTGACCACAAATAACAAAGTTTTGGGCAGGACACGATTTTGCTGAAAGGTCATACTGTGACCTTTACCTTCAAGGTAGCGACCCAAATATTGCGCGTGACACGTCGTCTCAATATGGTGATCATTTCTGTGAAATATTTTTGAAATCCGACTTCAAATAACAAAGTTTTGGGCCGGACACGATTTTCTGCAAGGTCATGCTGTGACCTTGACCTTCAAGGTAGCAACCCAAATCTGCGCACGACACGGCATCTCAATATGGTGATCGTTTCTGTAAAATATTTTTGAAATCCGACTTCAAATAACAAAGTTATTGGACGGACAAGATTTTGCTGCAAGGTCATGCTGTGACCTTGACCTTCAATGTAGCAACTCAAATTTGCGCGCGACACGTCGTCTCAATATGGTGATCATTTCGGTTAAATATGTTCGAAATCCGACTTTAAATAACAAAGTTATGGGCCGGACACGATTTTGCTGCAAGGTCGCGCTGTGACATTGACCTTCAAGGTAGGGACCCAAATGTTGCGCGCGACACGTCGTCTCAACATGGTGGTCATGTTGTAAAATAGTTTCGAAATCCGACTTCAAATAACGAAGTTATGGGCCGGACACGAATGGAACGTACGGACGGACGGATGGAAAGTTCTCACAGATGGACATTTGTTGGGTATTTTAGTACCCAACAAGTGCCCATCGGTTTGCCCAGACAGACGGACGGACAAGGCGGCGACTATATGCTCCCTCGGGGAGCATAAAAAGTAAATACTTTAATATATAATAAAACTTACTGTTTGTTGTCAATTGCCGTGACACATGCCAAATGGAACCCAATATCGTTCACTCCTGGTGTCCAGCTAATAAGCGCATATTTAACATTTTCTCGTCCCTCGTCGTCATCTTTGAGTGGAGAAACATGATAGTCTTCATTTTTCCCCCCGATTACTGTGATATTATATATTGACCTGTAATATAACGCATCAGTTTATTAGACGTTATGTATTGTTCTTTGTAGTCTGAAAGTTAGTAGGAAAATATTATACAATCATATTATGAAGTATATACTATGTTTTATATCTGTGCTATTTAGATGTCCAGTATCAAACATTTTCCTTCTGAAATATTGTTGCATTAACTTTGGCGGCTGTAAAGACACTGCTCAAGATTTTTTAAGGGTAATATACTGTTAGCTTGATATTCTTTAAATATTGGATAAATAAATATTTTAACTGTCTCTGCATTGTGCAATATTTTCCTCTGGGTATTTATTTTAATAAATATAATATTATACTTGTGATAATATTATAATGCACAGAATGCTAATTTACGAATTGACCGGTAAAGATATTACATTTACAGTTGCCAGAAAACATGCAAGAATGTAGTTGATATTACAATGCTCATACCCACAAAATGCTGATTTTTTATTCTTTTTTTTTTTTGGGGGGGGGGGGTGGCGTTTTAATATGTTTTTTTCCATTTTATTTAAAACACTTTGTTAAGATAAAACATATTCAGCAATATAATTTATATTTAATAACATTACACGACATATTAGTAAACTATGTTATCAAATTGAAGACTGAAGGGGGATTTTTTTAACATATACATTCGATTGATAAACATAAATAACATAAGGTTTATTTCATATTAAATTTGTTTTGCTTAAAGATCTTGCCTGTTGTATCCTGACATCGCATATATTTTTGTTTGCCATGTCACACCACTAAATAATTTGACTTCAGATATCCTGTCTTTGTCTTGTTCCTCGGTGGGTATAAACTTCGGATTGTGCACCTCTACAGTAATATGGATAGCAAACTGAAACAATTATAAAACAAACGCAATTAAACATGCTCTATTTGTTCACGCGAAAAGATATTCATTTTACAAACGTCTAGTAAACGTTTAGTTCAACTGAAATATGATGCCAAATGGCCAACGTTGTTAGTCTCGCAGAATGAGATTCTGGCGTTTTCCGGTCAAACATAATTTCGACAAATTTTGACATCTGACACTTATGCTACTCTGCCAAAACGTTTAAGGTGAGCATGTGATTCTGTCATGCGACACTCTGTCTCATCAATGCTACCGTTTGTGGCAAGTTACTTTAAAACCTATCGGTCCATGACAAAATTGAAGCCCCGACATGCATACTTTTTAACAGTTTTGATCTTGAGCTATCAGATTGAACACATTTTAAAGGCATGAATGTGATTCTGCGACACTTTGACTCACTAAGGAGATATTTGTGCCATGTTATTTATAAAGACTTTCTATCAAAGTAAGAGTATAGAAACATACTATTTATATTAACCAATTTTGTCATATAACTACTAAGTCTGACCTCACCTTTTGATTCTTTCGCGTAACATTCTGTGTTTTTTCAATTTGTTTCAAATTAAACCATCAATTTATGGTGATGTTAGAGACCAAATAAACTTAACACATTTGACGTTTGACCTCTAGTTTGACATTTGACCTCTAAGTCTGACTACACCCTTGATGTATCAACATGCTAGGGAATTATGAAATCTAGCAACCCATTGTCTTTGAAGTTATGTCACTGACGAGCCAAATTTGGGCGCGTTTATAGCAAGCAGCCTCAACAAAAATATCTTAACTATTTTGTAGGACATGTTGTCCAAATTTAAATATAAAGCATGTCCGCGAGAAATAAACGACAAGTCAGACTTGTGGGCATACATATAATGAAATAAAATGTGTTCTGCGGTAGGGCGCATTTTATGTCACTCAGTCATTCCAGGAACAAAACGTTTTCACGAATGGCATTGATGTTTTGTACCATTTAAAACGGCAATAAATATGAATATAGATGACAAAATGATAAAATTGAGTTTAGATCAGCTTTGTTGGCCTATTATAATCAATCGAACTGTCCACATTAACCACGCGTCAGTATGTGGTTCAACAGAAGTATCTCCATGTTTTGGAAAATCCAAATATGGGAGTATAAAAGCTACACCGTATAAAATAATTTCATAATCAAATTCCGTGTCGGCCATATTATTATTGAAAATAACAAATGATGACTAAATTGGGTCAATAATGGATGGACAATATCGTTTTAAAATAGTATCGGCATCCGGATAATGTCAATTGCTACACATCTTTTTTTCGGCACAGGTGCTTAGATTCGCTTTACATCTGAAGGGTTATATTGTGCATCGGCCAATGAAAAAAGTTGTAAGCGAAGCTCATTAAAGATGCTATGCCTGTGTCTCATAGGTCAGAATTGTTCCATCTTATGTTTTAGCAATACAAAATGTATTTAAGTACTAAAACCTACTCCCATAAATATGATAATCGGCCAAATATAGCTATTCATGCATGTTATTAAATTGCAGAAACCATGAATTTGTTGAAAATGTGTGGCCCACAAATTCAGCTTTGTTTATTTACGTTTCGACCCATTGAGTCAAAATAGTAATAGCTTGACTACAATCGTAACTCTCAGTTGACTCGGTGGTGCAGTGGTAACGCATCTGCTTTGACAGCGAGAGGTCCAGGGTTCAATTCCCGGCTCCGAGATCAACAGATATAATGCAAGTTTAAAATGAATTGCCTACCGATAAAAGATATATTACGGTACCACAATACAGACAGCTATGCCCTACATCCGTCGACAACAAGAAAACAGATTTTCGAAAATTTGTGTGTTACACGACCAGATCCCAGTGGAGTCCCTTTAATAAAGGTGAAAACAATAATTAGCAGAACATATACTTACTTTTTCTATCCTGATACTCGTACAATATATTTCATAACTGATCAATGTTTGAGTGTTTTGAAATCAACAGAAGATCAATATTTGTACATGTACGCAGGGTATCGGGCTGTTCTAGCAGAAATCACGCTTTGTCCGCTAAGATAACATTAATTTAGTTTTAATACACTACTGAAAGTCCAAATGCTGAGGGACGGCTTAGTCCAGTAATTAACAAACTGGACTTAAAATAATTCGATGTTGACTTGCACGGGTTCGAAACCGCTCGAAATGTCTTTCACTTTTGTTAGTTCACTTACTCAAAATTAGCGACAACTATATTTTTATCAAACTACAGCTTAATTAGCTCCGGTACCTGTATTGTTGACGAACTAAATGTCTCTTCCATTTTCGCATATTGGCCGTTTCCAAAGATCACAGGAACCTTGTTTTTATCTCGTATGGTAATTGCATAAGCTATCCAACTATCGTCTGTATAGCCATTGGCTGCTGATGCATCAATGTCAACTACACAATCCTGAAATTAAACCACATGATTGTAAACTTCAAGATGAAAGTATTATCAAAACAAATATAAGAAGAGCTCCGTGCGTTAAAGCACAATACATATACTAAATAATTGTCGTAACAAATATCATGTTAAAACGTAAGGTATTTGATGAACATGCACTTTAAACACCGCTCGTGGAATTCATTGTTCGTATAAACACATCCAAACTTTGTAGTGGAACATTGTTTCTTTAAAAATAAATTAAATACCAATTGAAATGGAATTCAATTCTGAGAACATGTACAACTGCTACAAATTGGTGTTGCAATATTGTTAATTTTGACATCAAGAACTATGCCAATCAGCCTCCGTAAAACACTTTCACAAACAATCAAAAGGTGTCAAATGAAATATTTAATACCATTTGCCAGTTGATTCCTATTTTAAAGGTCAATTCATCTTAGCACTAACAATACTTGCTCATGATGATTTGTTAAATCATGCATTGTTTGTCATCAAGTTGAATAACATTTTCATCGTATTTACCTTAGAATATTACGGACGCACGACAGCATATTTGGGAAAGAGGTTAATTTGTTTACCAGTTTACCAATTTATTAGTACACTCAACACATTCATATAATAAATATATGATATATGTGCCATGAGGTATAGAGTATAAAATAACCAATACATATAATATTGGGATAACCAAGCTGTAGTTTGTACACTTGAGTTATTAACAAACACTAACTTTAATCGATATAGCTATCAAAAATATGACTAGGATAAACATGTAATAAGCTATAATGACAACTAATAATGACTAGCCAGGTGGACGGCGAATGTGTTGCATAACTATATTAACAAATATACAGAGTTTAGAAAGAATATTGATATCTTGGTTGCACATAATGCTAGCAAAATCTGAAGTGTTAGCATCCGTAAGGTTTGAGAAGCCAATATAGTGTTTACGTTTAACAGAGAAATATGAGCATCTAAATATGTAATGGAACTCGTCCCCAATATCACCATTATTACAAAGATTGCAAACACGTTGGTTCCGTTCTAGACCAACCCATCTACCTGTTTCAATTGGAAGACGATTATTACACATCCGGTAATTAACTAAACAATTGACATATTTTTCTGGCAAATTACAAAGATAACTTTCTAGTTCGTGTTGTGTTTTGAATATTCTATAGTAAATACATTTAGGTGAACTATAAACATCATTTTTCCAAGTTTCAATATAATTAGTTTTCAGCATATGTTCTAAAATCGACAGCAATGCGGATCTAGATCCGGTGAAATGTTGTGACTCCCAGACATGTCCGAGATTGCATTCATACAAAATACTTCTTACATTTTCAAACCAATGGTATGTTTTACCATTATTTGTAATATCATTTACAATGAATTTGTACAACAATGATGACAAGGTACGGTGATTATGACAGAGGTTATACCAAAATCCTATAATTCTTTTCTAGATACAAATACTTTAAGGAAAGCGATCAAGATCGCCATACAACATAACATGGGGGTAGTCTTTTTAACACTGAGTGTATACTTCATAAATTCACTATGAACCGTTTCAACAAGATGAAAGACGCCATATCCCATAACCTCAAAGCATACAACTTGACATTTATCTAGAAGTATTTGTACATCCCCCAGGGGTTCAAAAGATATAGAGTGGACACGAAAGCGTGACAGACGGACATACACTCACCCTAATTTCCAACGCCCCCATTTTCAATTTGACACTGTATGGTTAATAGATCATGTAAAGTTATGAAATTTCACTACCTTATACTTTAGCAAAGCGTCTTTAAAATTCTTCTTAAAATTTTGCAATTTAGAAAGCTTCGGCGACATTA
>Ga0224511_10003472_pt1 | contig 11368 bp, 4 predicted proteins | sample SF_May12_sed_USG_2_FD_169988 | JGI IMG/M metagenome (GOLD analysis project Ga0224511, IMG submission 169988) | Sediment microbial communities from San Francisco Bay, California, United States - SF_May12_sed_USGS_8_1 | ecosystem: Environmental > Aquatic > Marine > Sediment | place: USA...
AACACACACATCATCATAATTATAACCGTCTAAAGGTGCACAAACGAATATAATCACTGTGCCACTAAACTCATTACAACCTCGGTTTTTTAAGTTTAACACAACTTAACTTGCAGCAAATATTTATAAATTTGGTATAATATGTTTCTTGCTTAACGCTTGGCATCTAAGGCTAGCTCTGCAATATTTCTCTTCGCATACCTCTTACACAAATAAGAATTATTTCATCTGTAAGAACAAGCACTCAATAATGGTGAACTTACGATAGGTAAGGATATTTTATTTATATATGTTCATAAGAAATATGAGTGCAATCCTGAAGTTACATGTACCAGTAAACGTCTTACTTGCCCTGTGCCACAAAAGGAAACAAAGAGAGATAATACACGGTAGTTGTCAAGCTGATAAGCCAAAATGTGGCTGGAAAGTCTTTAACGTCCGATAGTTGTATAACTTCTTTGTCTTTGTCATCTACCAAACGAGGAAAAATATTTATTCAAAATATGAGTATTGATGTTGATGTATCTATTTATCAGAGACTATGTGTCTAATCTAAAAAAATACATGTTAATCAAGTCATATTAGAGCAAAACTATTTCATTGTAATTAAAGTATTTTTGAAAATATGATTTCCGTTACAATAACAAAAAAATATGTACGATAATAAAGTATAATAACAATAATCCGTACTTTCGCGTGTACTCGTTTTTTCTGTAACAACGTCTGCCTTTTTGTCGAGAACAGAGACAACTATCGCTGATATTGCTGATACTAATGTCAACACCGCGCCTAAATTCACAGGAAGCAATGGAACATCATTTACAATGGACAGTTCCACAACTGTCAATCATGATCATTTATAACAGTACAGGGTCAATTTTAATCCAATGGATTAGGGTTATATTGTTAGGTGACAATCTGAAATAGTAAATACAAAAGAAAGCGAACTTCCTGTTTGTGAACAAACTTATCACACAAACAATGGATTTCAACAAAATGGGGTAGAAAATAAAAAGTTCTGGAACTATGCATTCCCCATGCTTCATCAGCTTTGACTTGACCTGTCTACATTGTTTACAACGTTTTTTCTTTGAACATCTCCTCAACTTATATTGACTTTTTATGTCATAATCGTCTTGGGGTGTTTTGAAATAAATTTGGAACTTGAATAAATATACATGTTTAGATGGGCATTTATTAAACGTAAGCGCAGTTTGTTACACAATTACAGTTTTGTCTGCAACGAGTTTGGGATTAAATAACAGAAAAATCACAATATGGCATATATAGATCAAGGTGATTTATGTTTGCTTTAAGAATATTTACCTGACATAAATGCAAGTCCGAGAGCAATGTGTGACGTGGCAAACGTTGACATCAACACGTATATAGGATTCAGAACGTTCAACGCAACAACGCTGCTCTGGCCACGTACATATGTAACAACAGCATTTAAAGGTAAACAAGAAATATCATGTTGTTGTGTAACAAGTTTATAAGATTCATTAACATGCGAGTAAAGGAGAAATTCCTCAGAGATCTGAACTTGAGATGAAAAAAATGACATGACTTATGCCAAATATTTCAACGGTTGTCAAATCCCTTGATTGTTTACAGTTTACATATACATGTACTAGTATTCAAAAGTAAATATTCAAGTTAATTCGTACCCATTTAAAATAGGCTTAACGTATGACCATCCTAATGGATTCACATATTTGCAGCTAGAAAGAGATTTTATAAACCTTTGTTTATTTAAATATATGGCATTTTAAGACGATCCACCGCACAACTTTTCTCAGTTTTTGGATTTTTGATTTTATAAACAAGATTGAAATTTTTCATTTTATTCATATTCAAGGGATGTAATAAGATGTAAAATTACTTCCCTTTAATTTTATTTAAGCAAATATAGGCAACTTGATTTTAAAAAGATTTTTCGACGGTTTAAAAGTAAAAGCATAATATATATATCACATTTTAATGAAAAAAACTTGTTTATTTTTTTGATAAAAAATACAAATGTGTATCCTTCATAGTCCATTAGGATGGTCATACCTTAATGTAAACTTTCTCCGAACCGATACACACCAGTCTCGCGATGCTGACTCTCAGACCCATTACTGCGTTGAGCTCTTTCTGTTGGAACCATTTCACAGTCAGGTTGTCAGTAGCGATTGCAAATGGGCCCTCCACAAGTCTGGTGAAATACAATGGTTTATTCCTACGGTGTCATTTAAGTGAAATTACGTGTAATGTTTTAATTCGTATTTATTTAGATACGTAAGTACATTCTAGGTTGGCTGACAATTGTTTAAAAACAGCACATTTAACCATTATGTTAATGCTCACGGGCGTCTTTTAAGACAATTAGTTCCATTTTTTGTTCATATAATGAACTTTCTAAGTTCACAACTATTTGATTGGATTAGAAGTGTGCCTCCTGTTTTCAACAAAAATGTTGCTGTTGGTTAAAAAGGAAAAAACCATTTTATAATTTTGCGCTAAACAAATACTCAAGTTGTAACGTATATTAAAACGGTTAAAACGTATGTAAGTATCATTGTGAAAACAAGTATGATACCAACCCAAAAAGTCCACGTGCTGCCCACATGACCCAGTAGTTGTTGACCATTGCGCCAAGACCAAGAAGACACTGCATATATATCGAGTGCAAAATGAAGTATAGGAGTAATATTCGGTCAGATATATTAAACAAAAATGCTACACAAGAAGACAATGTAGACCATACGACTACGATATCACTGCAAGCACAGGTCATTTATAGGGAAGCTTAAAGGAGTACAATTTAAGTCTGACTATGTATGTAAAAATATGAGTATAAGAGAAAGATCCTTGATAAGTTGCGTGGGACTGCAAATTCGAGTGTCATGGATTCCAACCCTATTAGGAGCGTTTTTGAAAATTCTTTTTGATTATTACTCTACGAACTGTGTTCAGTTGTCATTATGTCTGGAATACTTGAGAATTATAATGATACATGTATAAGAAAACAATCGCTTTACTGTCATTGTGTGATGATGAACATTGAAAATTAAACCTGTCTATAAACTAAAAAGAAAACACGTCCTATTCTCTAAATAGCAATCCCCTGTCAACATCAAACGTCAGAGTTCGCAGCTTTGACTGTATATAGCCTAAAAGTGCCTGCTTAATGTTTGCCTCTTATATGGACATCACATTGTTTATGTTTTCTGTTATGATTTAAAAACAAAACATATATTCAGTCAGACTAACCTGTGTTAGCGTTAGCAGGGTCGAGCCAATCACGAGGTTGACTCTGCTGCCAAACCTGTCAACCAGGAACCCTCCGCACAGGCATGATATCATACCTGAGGATATTAAACAACACCTGGGCAACACAACTTATCTTTATTTGACCATAATTAAAATACACACAAAAATACCCCAACAGAAGTTGATATCTTTACCAGCTATATATCTAAAATATTACACTGAAGCTATAAAATATAGACTCTTTAAACAGCGTTGATTTAAACAGAAACAAATACTAGTCTAGTATCGTGGCAGCTCTAAAATAATACTTATTCATTTGCGAATACCTTTCGTTCTGTGGAATGTTATTATATTATAATAAACACTAACTAGACTGTATTCAAGAAAAGTGCTTCTTTTTTAAGAAAAGTGCTTCTATATTGTATAACTAATCGTGTTTTCTCTTGTTGATTCTCAAATCAAGGCTTTTTTTTTAATGATTAGGGAGCCCCTAGAAAGGAGTAAACTGATTGATGCTACATTATGCTACGCCTGTTGTTGAGGAGCCCCTCACATCTGACTCATGTGGGCAGTTTTGCTGTGAAACGAGGCTAATAATAGTTACAACGGTTTTAAATACCAAATCATTTCACCTTCAGCTTATCAAGTTCGTATGCCATTTCATACTGGCGGGGCATTTCTCATAATATGATATAGTTATTATTTGTTTAATTATGATCATACTTGTCCACTGCAGTGTGGAGTAGAAGCCCATGTATTGCGTCTCGGTGATGTGGAGGTCCTCCAAACAGTTGTCTTGCAGGGCAGCCGGGCTGTCGATGTCGAAATATTCGCCTGGAAGCACCGTTAAGTGTACATAACGGAAAGAGTTTATATTTTTCCAAATTGTGTATACACCAGATAAGTAACCCAAGACAAAAATAAATTTCTTCCCGAAAGTGCGGTAGACTTTGTGTAAATTTTCAAGAAAAAACACCTGCACGGATTTCTAAATATCCACGTTGCATGATTTGTTCCTAAACTACCGCGTGTTTACATTCTGTTAAAAATGTGTAACTTCAAAATAAAATTTGCTAAAAACGAGATGTTTTATCAAACTACTTGTATCACCATAATGGCAATAGACAATCATTTGTGATTCTGTTACATGCATTTTTAATGAACAAAAATGGAGCTTCTCGTTGCTTGTCGTTTCGTATAAAATATATGAGAAAAGGAACATATAGAACAGCTTAACATTTAGACCTCTATTAAAATACTACTCACTTTGAATTGAAATCTAACTGAAAGATTACTTAACGATAGAAACAGGTTTGGTATCCCACCATTATCAGCTCCCTGCCACTTAAGTACAACGCGTGTATAAAACAACCTCCGTAACGTTATATATGGTTACTCTAAAATATATGTTGCTTGTCCGTTTGACATTGCATTTAAATCGTCGCCTGAGATAACCATATGTTCTCTACAATATTTGTCGACATATTTGTCTGAAAGTATCAAATGAGTGTTCTAAACTAAGTGCCGATATATTCGTCAACACAACAAGTGGCATACAGTGTGTTCTTTGAAATGTGCCAAAAACGTCTCCTGTGGTAACATACTAGTATTGAAATGACATTTAATACACTTATATTATTCTTTGACTAGTAGTTAGATATTCCTCATAAAATGTTCAAAGAAGTTATTATACCTTCCCCCCCCCCCATTAAAACGATGCTAAATGGTACTGTTCTTGCACTTTCAAACGACGATATAGTTACCTATTCCAACAAGACAGATAAACAACAAGACGACGTAACGATGAACCCCGCAAGAACAGGAACAACAAACACCAACATCGGCCCCTGTATCCCCAGATTGGTTAATAATGCCTGCATCTTTCACGTGTCGTTCTTGGTCGTGCGACGAGCGTACACGTTCGTCGTTTTTCTCTTGCTTAAGGATTTGTGATGTTTCATTTACATGTAGAATGTCTTCTTGACTTGTAAATGTATCATTGTCAAGTCCTTGACATGCTGCTATATATCTACTCTCCTCTCTTTCATCAGTTACATGTGTTTTGTTACTTTCTTTGTTAGTTATGTCGCTACATTTCTCATAATCCACGTTGTTGTTATACGGCGCGTATGCCATATCTCTGGTATTTGTCTTGTCATCGTTTTGTCTACTAGACTCAACACACTGAGATATAACATTATGTTGTTCTAGTGAATGATTTGCTACATAGGTATGTATATTGAATGTAGTATGCGTAACACCAGTGTCTGCTGATTCAGTGCTAAATTGTTCGAACTCATTTACATTTTCACAGAGCGCTGTGCGAGAGCTTTCTGTTGCGTTATAGAATGGTTTACTTGCCGCGTTTAAGAGTGTGGATTCATCCATCGTTTAGGTATTATTTCAACAATACTTCATTCACTGATTTCGGCTGTAAATTCCATACTTTTCATAACTTTTCCACAACAATCAACCAAAAGTCATTGTGCGTGTATAAGTCTTTTCACTTGCTTTAAACATCGTTAACGTTTTCTTTCCAAGTGCCATTAAACGCCATTATCAATGACAAATGGGCGATTTTACAATACAATTACCATGTTTGTTGAGAAATATCACAACAATTTTGACTTACACTATTTCCTGAAAAAGTCACCAATATATCCATGACTTTTCTCAATGTCGTTTTAAGTATCTTACACTATACATATGTTGATAAAGTTGCTTTAGTTGTTCCTCATGCATACAACCATATACTAGGCTACACTGTAAGGCTACATCGTAAACATGTACGTTTTTATCAAAGCTAAGCTAAATAATTATGCAAGAGAAAGATAGCAATACAAATTGTCTAGCATATACGTTTAAGTTGTATTATCGGTATTTGTATTATTATCTTTATGTGATTTATATAAACACGACATAACTGTAAACCGTATTTCCAATAGTGAGTATGATTGTATATTTTTAATATGTTATAACATTTTTTGCCATCATTCTATGTTGTTAATTGTTGTAACGACTGTCAATTAAAAATGTGATATGTATACTTACATTGTTTGTATTTGTTATCATTAAAGGTTGCCGTTGTAAAAAAAAAATTATTATTATTATTATTATCATTATTATTATTATTATTATTATTATTATTATTATTATCACAGTAAAATTATCATTTAATAACGTTTAGAATCTACCAAATACATTCGTTCTTTAAAGCATTAATAAAGACTTCATGTAGCAAATGGTTATAATATAACGATGAAAATGATACCCGGTCCGTTCAACTCGTATTTGGTATTCAACTTAATTCAACCCTTCTTCGTGTCAAAATACTGAATAATCTACACTGCATCGCATTTCTAACGCGACACGTGCATGTTATGTTATACGCGACACAAGCAGCCGCCCATGCTATGTCACTCCAGACATTGAACCCGAGGGTCAGAGGTTCAAGCACCGTCAGGAGCAGAACTCTCCCTCCATGGTGATTGATACAAGGCAAACCATAGTCTGTTTAAGTTGTCATTTAAAGAAGGATAATTATATTTAATTATTCAAAAATATCATTTTGATAAAATTGCACATACTTTATATTTACCTCCACCCATCCCCAAAATTAAGTAGTTTTTGAGTTGTGTGAAACGGTTTGCATTTAAAATACAAGGTACTGTAAATTTCGTGAATCATATTTATGAAGGACTAAGGATTAAGTTTTGAAAGTAGAGTTCTGATTATATGCTAGGGGTGGGGGGCAGCGGTGTGGCATATTTCATTGCCAATGACGAACAGCTTCAATCAAACAGAGGCTGCTTTCTCCAGTCAGACAATGCTTCCTCATGACTTTCCTCTTTTTTCTAGAATAAATTTACTTATTAAAGCCGTAACACCATCAGTGCAATTACATATTTATTTCATAAAAATAAAACAGTTGTACTCAGTCAGACCACAAATATATAGTTTACCAAATACAATGCTCCAACTAAAACCATTCTCCCATCATTCAGTTGTCGTCATTTATACAATATTGAACATATAGATTCAGGCATACACACTTGTGCTCAAACACGTCAGGTTAAACTAACAATTTTGGAGCGTAACTTTCCATTACATGTGGAATTAGTTAGCATGAATGATTCCATGCTAAATAAATCTTACCGAACATGAAGTGAAAGTCGGAGTTTAGTTCTATTTGTTTATCTGACTCGTCGTAATACCATGTAACCATGGATTGCGTTCTTAATTTACTTTGATGCGGTGTCGAATAATGTAGCCTTTGTCGGATATGAGTTCTAGAGTTCATTCTAACTCGGCTTCATATCATATACCCACTGTCACATTTGAGTTATAGAATTTATTCTGACTTGGCGCGATATATCCTGTAGCCCTTGTCATATATAAGATCTATTAATTAGTCTGACTTGGCGTCATATCCTGTAGCCATTGTCACATCTGAGTTCTAGAATTTAGACTGACTCGGCGTCAAAACTGCCGTGAAGAATTGATCCTCATCATTATCGTCAATAGAATTACACTTGCTGTCCTGCCAAAGTCTCGCTTTTTCTGGCTGTTGTGGCTTTCTGCGACCGGGAATATCACGTTTTTGAGCCTCCTCCAGGTGATCAACTGACGCAAAAGGCATGGTATCACTATGACCGTTTTTGTCTTCCAAAATGTTCAAGGACTTTGAATTGAGTGGGCTTTTCTTGCTTAATGCTCCTTTCCGCCTAAATGTCTTGCCATCATTGCCGTTAGCAACATCGTTTGGTTGTTGGCGCCCATTTACATACGATCCATATGTGGAGTTGGACGCTGCTGTAGGGCCATCAGGAATGTCGACACTGAAGTTGCCTTTCTCTTCTTGAATCTCCTCAAATGTCTTGTCAATACTCCGTGCTGCGTCCTTCCTGCTAAATCGGCCGCTTTTGATTCGGGATACAAACGTCGACAAGCGTTTCTTGTTCTTCTGTGATACTCGCCGAAGTTTTGGAACATCTTCCAGCTTGCATGGGCATTTCTGAGGTTCTGCCCTCTTCTTCTGAACGATTTCTGCCATCACTTTCTTTATTGCGTCAATGTGTAACAGTGTGTTGAACTCGGTGAGTTTGGAGAGACGGTCGAATGCCAGGTGTGGATACTTGAAGTTGAACGTGGAGTATGGTGTGGCAGGGTCGTCAAACAAATCAAAATCGGCGAATTCTTTGTCCTTTTGCGTCTTTCTACGAAGGCCTAAAAGTGACAAATTTGGCTTGTTTATTTATATGATTACGTTTATCGCTAGAATAATCAATCAAATGCAAATAAAAAAAGAAATGCAACGTTTACAACCCATCTGAATTTATATCTGCAACATCAGTTACCTAATTAAATATAATTAAAGTCGATGAAGAACTTTATAAGATCATCATCTTTCGTTCTTATCCACTGCTTGGAATGTTTGTAAATTTGTGTTAACAATGTGTTTTTTGTTCAATAAAATATGTTTAAACCAAATATAATTTAATGAAAGTTTTAAAACGTGGGTAAAATGTTGCCGTCAAACATGGTCACCCTACCCGGTTTGATGAAGTGTCGGAACTCGATATTGACCAGGACGAAGTGGAACACGACAGGACAGGACGAGTTGGTCGGGTGGCGGAATATGTACAGCTCCTGTAAAATGAATATATCTGAGAACAAGAGGACCTCATAAAACCACGTAATATGACCGTTTTAGCAAATCGTCTTTAAGGTTGTTTTTATTTTATTTTAAAGCAAACCATTTTGGTATGAAATAAAAACCTGTTATTTGTTTTAACGTTTTAACATTTATACCAATGAGTTACAAATCATATATATTAGCAAACACACGAATGCATGTGCTTAGAATTGAATTTTTTATCCTTAGCCATTAACAAAATGTCGATGGGAGAGAACTCATTGTGCATTTTATAAGTTTCTAACACAGGATTAGACTACCCTCAACATAGATAGAGACATTTACCTTGAGCCCTTCTCTGTCGTACACGGTGGTGTCGATGGGAGGGAAGGGAACCCGGTGTTTCTTGGCCCACTTCTCGGCTAGCAGCAGCTCCTAGACGTGACAAGAAAAGGTTGCATTTGAGTCAGTGTGAGTGCGTTTGCATTGAAGTCAACATGTTGAGAATCGCTTATAGATGAGAAGTTTGATTGTCATATTTGTAACTAGTGTATATAGATCTTTAAGTTTTAACGTAAACATGTACATTCCTGTCATTTTCTGTTCGACTTTTGTCCAAATTGAAACAAGTTATTACATTACATTTGGTCAGGTTGGCCAGTAACATTTGCTAATGGATGTTAATCATGGTGATATTTCGATTAAAAAAACGTTTTTAAAAATCTGACTATCTTGTAGTAAGCATGCCACTAGTAACTACTCAACGGAGACACATATGCATTCATATTTGAGACTTGTTACATGGTATACCTTGAACGGCGGACTATTATCGCCGGGCCTCGCGCTGAAGTCGAACGAGAGTATGATATCGACGTCACGCTGGGGCCTCAAGACGAGAGGGTAGGGCGAGTTGAACGTGAGGCCCGCATCGACCATGTACAGATGTTTCTCGCTGGTGGGATGGGCCTCATAGATACCGTCAAAATCGTCTGTAAATGTTGGTAGTAAATACATTGTAATACACAAACAACTAAGCACTAACTAGCGAGGCCTGTTATAAAGATGAAATAACGCATACATTATTTAAAACTATGGATCTTCTAAAGTAAAATATGTGTAAATTATAGTTTTTGTAATGGGCACGAAAGACGAGACTGTCTGGAATGTTCAAAATCTTACAAAATATAAAGGAATTGTGCATGCCCAAATCATCCAGTATTTTATGATCTGCAATCTTACTTGAAGATTTGTTGGTTTTGAAAAATCTGTTTTTTAAACATTACTGCTTTAGGAATAAAACAGAATATATAAATTGGTGTGTATTATTTGTCTAACGTTACTTATCCTAAAGGGTTAAAACACCAACATAACTACTTAAGACTAGATCTACGAACTCTTTTTATACGTCGAGATCTACCTAGTCACAATTCTAACAGTTTATCCCATTACCATTTACATGCATATATAATAAGAAAAACATGTTTATTGTGTAATGTTATTAATGAGGATGGGAAATGATATACTTGGACAAGGGAAGAGTCTTTATATGTAGCAGTATTATTATAATAATATATCAACTATCCCAGTGCTTGCCTTTTATCAATGAATGTGTATGTACGAGTTCGTGTTCAAAACTACAAGAACAGAAGTTTTAATCTAAATTGAGAAACCTTTCCAAAAAGACATATAACTTTTCCTGTATATATGGTCTACGTTATAGGAGGTTTATTTTAAAAAAAGAGCTAAACTGAATAACTGAATAACTGAATAAGTGCACATTGTATTTACCACCGCTGCAAGGTTCTATGAAAAGTAAGAATAAAAGTCAAAATGATGTTTGATGCAAATGTGTACAGCAAATTCTGTTTGGAAACGCAATAAGACGTGAAAAATCAATGTATATGTAACCTTTTATTCAAGCCAATTAACAACACACATAATTAGGTTGTAATAAAACACGGTGGGTGTTAGTAGCTTTAAGAACTCCACAGCGTACACTTACGGCATACATATGTTTAGTTCCACACAGTGCGCAAATGCGGATCAGTATTAGTACTCAACAATGCGCACGACATCCACGTTCTGGCACCCATGCAGGAAAACGGGAAGGAAACGGAAACGGTCGGCGTTGTCACCGACCATCGGCTCTTTACTTACAATTAAAATGCTCACCACTCGCTCGTTTGGCTTGCGTCTCCTCGTCCGCTCCGTCCGTGGCGTCATCGTCGACGTCAGTGATGGCGTCACGACGCACGGGGGAGAACGGGGAGAAAGGGAAGCTCTCGTGCAAGGACAGACCGCGCATAAAGTTATGGATGACGCCGGCACGACCCGCCCGCGTGCTGAGAAGCTCCCACCGCTTGCTGGAGTGTGATACAAAAGTTTGGAATGTACAATGTTTGGCAAAGGTATTTCCAGATTTCAGCCATTTTAAAAGAATGTTTGTACAAGATAAAATAGAGTCTTTAAAGAGAT
>Ga0224511_10003473_pt1 | contig 11368 bp, 7 predicted proteins | sample SF_May12_sed_USG_2_FD_169988 | JGI IMG/M metagenome (GOLD analysis project Ga0224511, IMG submission 169988) | Sediment microbial communities from San Francisco Bay, California, United States - SF_May12_sed_USGS_8_1 | ecosystem: Environmental > Aquatic > Marine > Sediment | place: USA...
ACCATAATTCAATAAGCATGGTTTATCCTGTTGGTATATAAAGCTTAAATATAATAATACTTTATCATTTAGCACACTAATAAATCAAAACGATATACATTTAAACTTGGTTTACACCAGCGACAGCTGCTGACCGGTGGTCTGTGCAGGGAGAAACTGGAGTAACCCGTGGTCACTGACCCCTATATCCTTCCCAGGCCTTTGTGTTTGTAGTGGAAAATTATCGCCAGGGCAATTTAGGGGTCATTGTACTTAACTTCATTGGTCTGGAGTTATTTTTGTACTTTCATTCATCTGTGCTGATATTTACGCTAAATAAAGTAGGGCATAAAAGTAAGTATAGTTGCTCCTAAAGATTTTAGCAGGATCTTAAACTACTTAAATTCAAAAAGTTTTATTGTGAAAATAAATTTGTTTTGAAAGTTTATAAAACCATGTAAAAAAAAATGTAACTGTAAACAAAATTGTCATTTTCAAAATATGGGCCTTTTTATTGGTACCAGTGAGCGTTTTGAAATAGCGAAGAAAATGTAATTGGGTAGAAACTTCATTCAGGAAAGTGTTTCATACATTTCATTGACTACACTAGACCATTGTTGGGCTCATACTTGTAGCGTGTATCACATATGGTTCTTTATTGCCAAACTCCATTAAAACATGGGGCCACAGGTTCGTAGTGAGTGACCAGACAAAGGGGCCCAGTTTTTAAGGGGGGCGGCAGATGTTACCATATTGGTGAATTGTGATGCTGTTACCATTAGACATGCACCATGAACCTTGGTACCGTGAAAAATTCCTATGCATAAAGTGCTGGTTCCTTTATTAAACTTTTATTTTAGGTTATTTTTTATTTGCTGTGGTTAGGACAGTTGGCGGTTTAAAAAGTAGTAATTTATATCCTGTTCATTGTTTTGCATAAAATTTCTTCAATCATCTCAATTGTGGTAGCCGATTCAGATAACAGAAGAGACTTGAAATTTAAGTTTATCACAATTGAGGCCCTTAAAGGCCCCACATCTGCCCCTGATAAAAGACTTCTGAATATGAATTTTCACTTCAATGAAATATGATCAACAGCTGTTCTAGTGAAAAATATTGATGTTTCAGCGGTTCATCACGCAAATGTTTTGCTGACAATAGAGAAATTGCTGAACATTTTAGTGGTTTACTTTCTGTGGTTTAAAAGTTATTATTATGGATTTTGTATCTGCTAGCCCTTTATAGGGAATTCAATATTTGCCAGTCCCATTTCTTTGTGCAGCAGAGCTTTCGGCTTGCTGGGTAACAGAAGCTGCAAATATCATGTATTGATTATTCATTAATAAAACCAGGTGACTTCCTGAGAAGTCGTTGGGGCCTTTATTTGCTGTGACTCCCTTTCTGACTGCTTCTGTTTGTCAATACATTACACAACTATTGTACAAACATCGTCAGAACCCATCAAAATTCCTACCAATATCATAGTTGTGCTAAAATAAATATTGGTTTTCTCAGCCACTAAGATCATTTGCAGAAACAACTTCTGTTTGATTGACTTGATAGACTTGTAAATAAACATTGTAAGGTTGCATAAAAGCCAAACAACTTTTTTATTATACCCCACATTAACAAATTTTAAAAGGGGGTCAATTTAAGGAGTAACTTTGTCGAATGGTTGATGGTCAGGTGTTTGTTTCTCCATATTAAAAAGGTTACAAATTTGTGGAGCAAACTACCTTCACATTTTGTATGCGAAAAAGGGGTTTACGACAACTGACCGAAAGACAATTGATCGAATACGACATTTCACAGAATAGACAATTGGTTGAAGACGACAGCTGGTAGATACGATGGTTGATCGAAAAAAAATAACCCTATGACACTTGATCGAATAATATTACATAATTATTTTCAGCCAATTGTCAGATTAATCCCAATATTGTACCGCTTGGTAAGCATTTCGATTAACGGTGCACATAATTATTATACCGCTTGGTAAACACCTTGATTAACGGTGCATGTATTGTACTTCTCGGAACATTTTTCACATAAAATAACGATACGTTTAGCGTGATCACTATATTTGTTGCTATTATAAAAATTACACATATGAATAAATGTTTATGCTCATTTCTTGTGTTGTTTTTATACATATCGGACCATTTACATGGGCACAACATGGATACTTTGGATTACCACTTGTTTACTTTGGATAATCAATTGACCTTTCTGACTAAATTTGTAACATTTTTGAACAAATTCAATCAAAATATGTTTTCTATCATGTGTCCATTCTGTCAAGTGTCGCATTCGACCAAATGTCTGTTCTATGAAAATTGAAATGTTGATTCTATTAATTGTCTTTTGGTCAAATGTCGTGCACCGGGGGAAAAGAAGCTTGAGATTGTGTCATCTACATAAAGTGTAGATGTGCAAGACATTATTTTAGAAATAAACAGCATTAATTGAAGATTTTGAACTGTACACTAGGTCAGACTTGGTCATTTCAGCATGCATCTACCTGCATACATGTACATTCTTAATTATCCAAATTACTTTATTTGGTGTGCAAATCTGTCAACATAGTAGATCTAAGTAATGATTATTGAGTAATCCATTTGTTGCCTTTTGTTAATGTGATGAAAAATTTTATAAGCATGAAATATAAGGTGTTTGTTGTACAGACATGTGCTAGAAATTATCACTCTTTGTAAAAGCATGCTCCACCCTGACAATAGAGAGAGCGTGAACTTGATAAAAACCTATTGCTGGATCAGTTTAACATGCATTGATGATGGCCCTTTGTTCAGCAATTATTTCCAACAATTATGTTTGGCCAATGTTTGAATATTTGTCAATGGAAACCCTTTGATCCTGACTTTAACAAGCCATTAAATGAAAGGTTTACTTGTTAGGGTGTTACCTAATTGCAATTATTACTTATAATTTCAATTAATTGTCATTAAAAGCACATTTCCGAAGTTTAACAGATCAGTGGTACAATTTTGTTCTTGATTGCAGTAACTTTAGACACTTTGAATATTATTCCAAGCTATGTGGACTTGCAACAGATTTGGTATGATTTTAATTTTGTTGGATCATGTGCTGTATTGAAGGCAATATTTCAAGTAAAAAATCTATAATCTATAGCATCTTTTTGCCTAGCTTACTGTTAGCTCCACTTCGTCTACGTCTTCCTAAATAAATCCAGCTTTAACATATAAAAAGATTGCAGATTGACTATTTTGTTGTACTTTTCCTGATGACATGTGAGTTGTTTTCAGTGTGTGTCAACTGGCTAAGATGTCCACACCAGTTGTATAACTGTGTGCTGTGTGTTTCAGGATGCTTCCTAGACTCCCCCTCTCCCCTCGACTCTCCCATGGACTTCAGGTAGGAACATACGGTGAACAAATGTCCGCCCCTGACAAAAATCACGGGTGAACAAATGTCTACGTCAACAAATGATGGGATTCAGAATAAAGATATTTTCAGTAATGTTCTAGTTTTATGTTCAACACATATTTATTATATTTGTTCGTAACTTTCATAAAAATCAGTAAGCAAATAACAAAATAGCAACGAAAGTTCACAAATTTATCATACAACCCTCGTATGTATTACAAAAGTTACTGGTAATCCCTCAACAAGACAGAAATATAAATGTTTTATACATATAACGCAAACACTTTGGATAATGTTCAATTTTTCAAACTTTGAAACCATAAATATTTGCAAAAAATTATCTTACACTAATTTCAAGTGATTAACAGTGAGAAACTTGATAACAACATAATTCCTATTGAATTATAGTTTTTGTTTCGCCTGAAAAGGCGACATATAGGTATTACTTTGGTTGGCGGCAGCGTCCGCGTCATCCCGCTTTCTTTGTCCAGAGTGTAACTTTGTTATCATTGGTCCAAATGACTCCAAACTTGGTATGCATGCTTCTAGCAATGACTCAAAGTGCAGTACACAAGAACCGTAACTCGACCTTGTTCCATTTTTAAACTATTCTCCTTTGATTTATTTTTATAGAGCATTTCTAGTCCGGAGCATAACTTTGTCACCATAGGTTCGAATGACTCCATACCTGGTATGCATTTTTCTGGCAATATTTTGCAGTGCAGTGCTTAAGAACTGTAACTCTTCCTTGTTTCATTTCTCAATTAATCCCCTTTGATTTTTATAGATAATTTCTTATCCGTAGCATAACTTTGTCACCATAGGTTCAAATGACTTCAAATTTGTTATGCATGTTTCTTGCAATGACTCGAAAGAATGTGGAATCACATTGCTAACAACTGTAAAACAAAAAAGTAACAGTTTTGATGTTGACTAAAAAATTTTTCGTCAGGTGACACATCCGACTCGACTCGCAGAGTTCTAGTTCATTTTAACATAAGGTCCAGGTGTGAAATCTTGCAGAAAACAGCAAACTTAAGGTCTTATAAAATCTTACAGCTGACCTGAGAGAGAATTTTATAAATTAATATGTTATAAGTGTACATAAATATAAGATGTTAAATAAGCGTATGCATATACACAATCATGCACCCGTACCCATAGTTATGTTATTTTTGAATTTTGATGAATTATATTCTTAACATTTACAAGGCTCAATGATTGGTAAGGACACTGACATTGTAAATAGTTTAAATGAATAATGTTTAGACATCAATATATTGAGAAATGTGAGTGGAAACAGGCAACAGTGTGTCACCTTGCACAGCCAGAAGTCCTGCTCATGGGTCTTCTTGCTTAGTCATGTCCAAACAATGATATAAAAGTGACATTAAATTTTAATTTGAGCTAAATTTTAAGAAATTGAATTCATCCATCACTCGTCTTGTTACATGTTATGTAACATTGTATCAATTTGTCAGGTTGGGTTTTTATCATAGATCTAATTAGATTGAGGGCACTTGTATGCCTTAGGCCAAAAGGGAAACAACTGTTGTGACAACTGATAATCAAGGGAGGCAATTAGTTTACACAATTAAACTTGCCAAGGGAGACAACTGTATAAGTTAAAACATTTTACCAAAGTCTTGTCCTGACACAGCCTAAACAAAATTAACCAAGAAACAACTTAAATAATAATCATTGCCATTTTCTACATGACAAATATTGAATGATATCTTTTTAGATTCAGGTTTTATGTACGGTATCATATAATTGTAAACAAAGACAAACCATAATTAAAACATTGATGTGAGTAAAATGAGATGTTCAAGTCTACTTCTACTATATTAAACAACAACAATAATAATAATAATAATATAATTAATCATTATTTACAATTATAATTATGAGTTTAATCTCTCCTATAAAACTACAAGTTATAAAGTCATGCTAATGAAGTCACCAGGGTTTGACAAGTGGCTGACATGGATGCCATCATGATAGCCAGCTTGAGTCCCGATATCAGCTCCCTCCATCTCCCCCCCTGATCTTATCTCCCCTCTAACTAGGGGCCAGGGGACACAAGCCACGAGAGATAAGGCTTAAAAAAATATTGACAATGTAAAGTGAATTGTAAATAAGACATTTGAAAAACATTTCAGGTGATACAATGAGTTGCATTGTCCTGACACCCCATGTGTGTTTTGTTTTAATTGATATTTGTTTTCATGGGGTTGTGTTCTGTGATTGTTTCTTTTGTTTTCTGTCTGGTGTAATGTTGTGACATGTTGCATCACTTTGTCAACAGGTTGCATCCCCTTGTTTTTGTTTTTTAAAGAACTTTTGGTTTTTGGTCTTCTGTCAAAGAGTGTAGAATTTTGTCCCCACTGCCTTTTGCCATAAGAGCATGGTTATCTGTGATCAAATGATTTTTTAGACCCCAGCTATGAATTCGCAATAGGCATTAAGAGTTGATCCTGTCCCTTTGTCTGTGTGTGTGTTCATTTGTCCGTCTTTCAGTTTTTGCGTGAATGCATTTCGTCCTAACCACTGGTAGGAATTCGATTAAAAATTATTACAATACTTGGACTAATGTCAAGTGCACATAAAGGTGGGAATACGCTGTTTTGTGTTCCGTTCAAAAGTTATGGCCCTTGTGTCAAGGCTCCTGGTTGGGGCATTCATCACATTCTGTGACAAGCTGTAGTTGTTTTAAATATGTTCTCAAACTTGTTTAGCTGTTGGTGATTTGACTTGCACTTTTAGTTACCTTGTTGCACAATGTCTAGCCACTTGTTAAACAGAACTGACGAAATAGGATGTGACAATTACATATTTTAATAATTCAATCTTTTTTGTTTTCATCATATATTGTTTTTCTCTGAAATGTTTATTTAATAATGTCATTATTTCAACATACTTGTTTTAGTGCTTTCTCAGATTTTCCAAGCATTTAAGGCTTCAAAGGATTGCCACTGATGATTGTCAACCACTATAAAATATATCAGCAATAATATATTTGAAAAAAAATGTCAATATAATTTGCAGCATCATTAATCTTCCTTGACATACAGACTGTCAATGAAAGGAGCCATAGCCCAAAAGCTTCTTGTTCAAATTAGTTTTAACATTTTACTCATAAATTAAATTGAATTTGACATGTCCCATTAGTTATACTTTGAAACATTAAGTCTCAGCTTGGTGATTTTTGTGTTAACAATGCTTTGATCAATGTCATTATTTTATCATATCAAAATCAAAATACAAATTTTGACACCAAAAGTATGAAAATGGTGTTCCTTTGCCACCTTTCTTATCAGAATTGTCAACTGAAACACTGAGTTATTAATTGGAATTAAAAGTTTTATCTAGTATTAACATCATGTTTTATCTAGATGTAAAAATATTAAATAAAATTGTCATATTTTTTAAATCTTGCACATTTATTTGTTTAAAATTGTAACTAAATGGCCAGATTATTTTTCAGGTGTGGGCACTTTTGCAATATTAGATAATACCATTTAAATAAAAGCGTGTTATTGCTTGATATAAGCCTTCCTTTAATCAAAGAATTCAATTTAATAAATGGACGAAGATAGAGAAAGTTAGTTAAGCAATCAAAAAGTGCATTATTTAATCATTTCCTAATCAAAGTTTGTAAGAATATTTCCACAAATCCACCCAAATCCTCCACCAGCCAACAGATTTGGTCTCCAGTAGAGGTGGGATATTCTGCACCAGTTTATCACATCTGTGACAAAAGTCCACTTGCTAATCTCTGGGCTAGGAACCATGTGGAGTTTGGAGCCCCTTCTGAATTACCTCCCTTTAATGCAGACCAAGCCAGCCCTTTATCTAGCCCCTTCACACATAATCTTCAGGATTAGCATTGGTGTATTACTTTAAGAGGTCTGGGAGATAGCAGGTATTTGTAATGTTCAGGATGGTTGTGTGTGTGTTCCTTGTTTAAACTAAATTTCTTGCTCCAGTCTCAGTCTGCACAATTGTCTTCTCTTCAGTCCTTGCACAGTGAACATTCTTAATTAGAATGCTATGCTTTTACAATTTATTTAATATGATATAATTATTGAATATATATTGTAACTTAGTTTAAAATATAATGTAAATCTTGAAATGCTTTAAAATACCCCATCTTGCAAGTTTTCTAATAATATTTTAATAATTTGTCTTTCTCTTGGACTGAAAAAAATCACAAACAAATAAATAATGAAACAAGTTATCACTGCATGAATTCTTTTTCTTTTAAATTGTTCACTGTTTGTAAACATTTTAATGTCTGCAACTTTTAATTAAAAAGACTGATGCACTTCCCTCCTCCCCTTGCTTCTCTAATTGATTCTAGTTGATCAGTTTATTACATGTGATGGTTTTGTTTTAACACCAGCCATTGTTTTCCCAAGTACCTTGATTGAGCAGTTTGGTGTAACACCAACTGATAATGAAAAGCAAGAAGACATCTTCCTTCCTCTAGTGCTAGACATGCTCAACCTCTGAGACAGTGTTAATTAGGAGTTGCTTATTACTGTCTGTCTGTCTACATGTCTGTCTGATCCTATATTTATAAGAGTAAAATCCAATTTTGTTACAATTATCTCAACCTTGGTCACAGACTGACTGTAATGCACCTGAGATTGTTCAATAGAAAGACTGATAGTTTTGTTGGCAAATGATTATTGTGTTGAAGAAAAGTTTGATGAGAGTATTTTCCTGTTTAACATTGTCAATATAACCACTGCAGACAACTTTCTTCTCAAAAAGTAAGAAATCATGTCATTATTTTCTTGTCTAAGTTTGTATTTATTTGACCATGTCATGTTACATAACAGTTACATGAACTGCATTTTATGTTTTTAAAATTGCAAGTTTATTTATTGTTGTGTTTTATTACTCCTTATCACAGGTGATCTGAGTTGTCTATTGCTGTTTCTGTCAGTGTGGCTATTGTTACAGAAGCATGCTTTATAACCTGCAGCCAAAAAGGATTATAAAACTTTATATTTTGGGGCCAGTCTTGTTACCTTTTATATCTGTTTTATTGCCTTCCATTTTGAGTTATTTCCTTACAACAGGTGAGCCAACATTTCATATTCAAATCCATGTCTTTTCGATGTCCTCGGGCAAGAAAAAGGTTGTTTTGAGTTTTAGTAATGACTTTCCTTTGTTTGGCCGAATATGGATATGGATAGTAATGATGGGTAGTATAAATCTCAAAGTTGAAATATTAGGCTTCAAAGTTTTGACAATTTTACACAAAACAATTACTTTTGCAAGAAAACTGGTCTTTGTTCTCTATATATTGCTGTAGTCACATGACAAATGTTGCATGTTGAAAAATGTTTCAGTTGACATTGTAATGGGAGTGGTAACATTTTTTGAATCCATTGAATTATCTTTATGGCCATATAGTTGAATTCTTTTGTTTTTTAAGGTTACAGAAATGTTAGATTATATAATGCTTTTACTTGAATTTTTCAACTCGGGTATTTGTAGTGTGCAGAAAAATTCTTAAAGTATACAGTCATAACACGGATACATTTTTTAACACATTTGCATAAAAACTTAAACATGGTTTCCAAGACCATCTATTCCGTGTGGTCTTGTTTACTTTTTGTCATCACTGCATGGATGTATATTGGTTTCCTTTGGTAATCTACTCATCAATTGGTCTGATTGTACTATCTTCAAGAGATATCCAAGGAATATTTGCTATGATAAGAAACATTGCTACCAAAACATTCACAATCTTATGAGCATCAGATAAATTTAAGCATCTGATTATCAATCTATGTTCAATTACCCCCTTTTCTGGTTTTATGTGCATCAAAATTTATCCATGCAATTTTTGTGAACATGCATACAATAAGTTTTGGTTGTGACAGAAAGCTCTGTAAGAATTAAGAACAGTTCATTTTAATCTTGACAATATGTCTCCAACACTAGAAATAAGTGTCATGATGTATGTATTTGTCTTCCTGTTTTGATGGCAACAATTTTTATTAAACCTGGAAATCGCAGCACCACAGTTGTGCATGTCTTGTGGTGGTATGTTTGGCCAGAACTATAATCTGTAAAGTTGACAGCTACAATGTCTTGAGGGCATATGAATTTGTCAGACACCTAGACTGGCAGTGCTGAAGCTGAAACATCTTTGAGGCCTCAGGGTTTGAAACAAAACTGGCCTGGCAGCACTGGAAAGCTGCGAGGTTATTTGACAGTGTGTGGCATGCTGTTGGCTCCTTCCTGTTTGCTGAACCTCTTGGCCACAAAGCCTCCGAGCTCTGGAGAGAATGGTACCAAGTGTGAATGATGCTGTGCAAGGTGGTCTTGTTGCAGCCAGGGTGTTGTCACAACATAGCTACTAGGAAAAGGCTCTCTGCACACATTTGAGGCAAATATTGCAGTGTCTAATCCCCTTGGTACCAATCACACTATGGTACAGGGCTCAGCAGAGATAAGTGTAATGATGAAACTTGTGCAAATATTGCCTTGCTTAATCCACTTAGTGGTGTCATATTATATCAATTTCTGGTAAATGGTGGACTCTCAATTTTGTCAAAGTTGCTTTTGCAATTAGAACTAGTGATGTAAGAGTTTGTGATTGTCATACAGGCTAAGTTTTGGTGTTTCTAACATTGACAGTCAGCAAATGTGGCCTGTTTTCTATTGCTTTTTATGGTGTTGTATATCTTGTTTAACAATGACTTTTATTTTTTTTATAAAATAAAATGACGCAAAACAGTCATGTTCTTTGAGCAAGTGTGGGAAATAATTTACCAAGAAAAGTCCATTAGTTCTAATACAAACATCTGTCTGCTATTGATAGAAGCTGATTTTTGTTAACAGTTGTATAGATTTTAACATCTATACCCAAATAATTATGACAAATGGTGTTTTTAGTATGTCTTATATCAACTGCATGGATGTTTGATAGAAGGAAATCAGTTGTGTTGACACAAGAGCAAAGGTTTCTCAGGGTGGATATCATCATAACATAAACAATTGTCTGGTGTGGAAGTGTATCCAACGGGTGTCTTTCATGGCCAATTATTGACACCAAGCCCATAGTCTTAACACGGTTGGGGATGTCTTCTTAAGAATTTCCTTCTTTAATAAGTCACCTTGGCTAATCCATATTCTTTCCTGTGGTTTATTGGTATTTTTTACATGTTTTGACCAATGTGATACTTTTGTTGATGTGTTTGAATTGTTGTCTGCACCCCATTTGTTGTCTTGACGGCTTTTTAATAATCTCAGGAAAGCATCAAGATTTTAATAGTATTATAAACCCATGTTTTGCATTGAGATTATTTCTTGTTTTAACTTACCATAATATTTTACTAATATAAATCATTATTCTAAACATATTATATAAAAAATATTGTTATCATATTTTCCTTTTGATGATCAAAATATTTTTCCAAATGCCATCTTTCTTTATTGTTAATTTTCCAAGTTGTAAAAGTAATAATTATCTTTCTCATTAAATGATTTACGTTTTTTTCTTTTGATAAAAGGTTTTTTTTACATTCTAATGTCATCTTTCAAGATTGTGAATTTTCAAAGTGATAAAATTAATGATTGTCTTACTCATAATTATTTACATTTTTTCTTTTGATGATCAAAGTTTTTTTACATTCTAATGTCATCTTTCAAGATTATGAATTTCAAAGTGATAAAATTAATGATAATCTTACTCATAATAATTTTTACAACATAATTGCAAAGTATGTTATCTTAGTGAGTGCTAAAAAGCTTTCAAGTTTCACAATATTGACATGTGAATAAAGTCATCTTAATTTTAGCATAATTAAAACTATGTAATCAGATAAATAGTTGCATGGCATAAGATCTATATTGTTCCCTCCAGTTTGGCTTGCTGCTGAAAACATATTTCCCCTAATTACTTTAGAGCCTAGAATAATGGAATAAAGAGATTATGATCCAGGGTTGTACCTATGTTACA
>Ga0224511_10003474_pt1 | contig 11368 bp, 8 predicted proteins | sample SF_May12_sed_USG_2_FD_169988 | JGI IMG/M metagenome (GOLD analysis project Ga0224511, IMG submission 169988) | Sediment microbial communities from San Francisco Bay, California, United States - SF_May12_sed_USGS_8_1 | ecosystem: Environmental > Aquatic > Marine > Sediment | place: USA...
GATGGAATCAGATCGAAATAGTATTGCAGTTTATCATTTATAAGGCTATACTTATGATTTAGGTGAACTTTTATGAAAACTAAGGTGTATGGTTAAATGCAATCGTTCAACGGTAATATAACTTTAACTGCAATTGCTTTTATCAACAAATCAAAAGAGTAAACCCTATTTTTAATTGCTTAAAGTAACACCCGGTTTTGTTACTACGTCATATGTTTGGCATCTTCTGAATTAACCGCTCAATATAAAAAAACGTGCACCATACATATACAATTCGTGATTGTTTCTAAAATCTCGGTCAACATGGCGTATTTTTATTCAAATTATTCGAACAGCATTTCTTGTTTTAAGTGATCAAATATAAAAAAGAAATGCGGTAATTGTTATTGAACGCAAGCCAACGCCCACGTGTGCTTAAACAGTGGCGATGTCAACAAATGGTTTTTTAACATCAAAGGAAGACCAACACAATTCACTAGCCAATCAGAAAGCAGCACTGTCCAATCATTACTGTCATGCTGTCAAACACATGAAACAACATGGGCGTTTTTACAACCGAAATCAAAGGATTGACATCGCAACTTCGACTTGAGCTGAAAAACCGTTTGTCTAATGCATTTTGCAAGCGTAGTAACAATAGATTACAGTAAGAATTTCACCACAATATTGTTGCCTACAATACAACACATGGCAATATTTGTGGTTAAATCTATTCATATTCATATTCATGGCCAGGTTATGGATCTATCAATTGATGATATACTAGTATTCGAGTTTCAATGCTACGTACGTACTTCCGTTATGAACTACATGTAGTAGCAACCGTTGATGCTTCTATATCACTACTGCATGTATTTTACAACACATTGCCTTATTTAAATATCAACACAACAAACTATTAAATTGTTCTAGATACACTCATACTCTCCGAAAAATTGCTGACAGATCTTTTCAAAAGATGAACCATCGTTATTCATTACACGGGTATATTTGTAGCAATTGTCGTAGTAACAAGTCAACCTGAAGCCTCTGCATCTCCGTCGATGACTCAACAACAGGTGATAATTCTTTCCACGTCTGTTGGTGGATCGGCAATTGTTGTTGCTATCATATGCGCTACAACTATCATCATTGTAAGGTAACAGTTTATAAGGTGTTATTATGCAATTGTTTTAAAATAAAACATCACTTAAAACTCGCCTAAATAACGCGTTTAGCGTCTCGCATGTATAAAAATTAAAATCTGAACTGTTAAATCGTGCAAACAATGGCCTCTTTTGTAGGATCAAGATACACGTGTCGAAATGTATGTATGTATGTTTTTGACAGTTTCTTGTTCTAGGTTGAATATGCTTTTCCCCTTAATATTTTGTTTCTGATATATATGATGTTTATGTATATATAATATATTTATTCTACATCTAATAAATTTATCCAATGAGCGTCCTTTATTTGTACCACGTGACCGTCCAATATTTTCCCGTATTGGATCCAAAAAGTCCGTATTTTTTCGTATTGGACGATTAGGTGCAAGTGCATTTTACCATTGTTTTTCAACGATAAAAGCCGTTGACCGTAAAAAGTATCCAAATGAAAAAACACAACGTCAAGTAATAGAGATGTAAAACTTTTATTGGACCGTACAATAAGGAATATATATGGAAAAGTCTTTAAACGCTTGAAAAGTCATGCTTCATTTATTAGATGTAGAAAAAAAGGTTATAAGACGTTTTACTGTACAATACGGGATATATTTGGACTCGTACACAGCTTGAAAAGTCATATTGGACTCGCCTAACGGCTCGACCAATATGACTTTTTAAGCTGTGTACTCGTCCAAATATATTCCCGTATTGTACAGTAAAACGTCTAATAACCTATAAATATAGAACGCGACGAAAGTTATAACCTAAACTTGAAACAACGTTTTATTTTTATTTAAACAGAAGAAAGCGACCCAGACACCAAAAGCGACAGGCAGAAATGGCCACTGGTCAAGAAACCTCGTCCGATGAAACGGAACTCAAGAGCCTATTTGCCACCTGCCTTGCACCGACTCCAGTTGAGCCGAGTTATGAAAATGTGCGTGAATCTGAAGTGTACCTGGAAGTTCTGTAAGGATTGACTGTTCTAAATACGTGTGTTGTTGTTAACCCAATGATTTGACACACAATGATTTAATCAACATTTTTCAATGGGTTAAATCCTTACACAGAAGGGAGATGATATTGCGAGAGTTTGTCAAATAAACAAATTAAGTCAATATGTCCGCTAAAACTCATGGTACAATTTTAAATAAAGGCAAAGAACAAATCTTTGTTAAAATACATTGTTCGTTTTAATATAGTTATTTCGGAAAAAAATGTTAAAGACTGCAGCTTGCAGTACTCATTTATTAGTTTATTGGTTTGACTTGTCAGTAATGTTACCAAACAAATAAATGCATGAGTTTAATGTATATTTTTTCTTGTAAAAACAACACGTTTTGCATAATATATAAAGATGGTTTATTGTTGTCTTTCTCCTAAATGAGTGTTATGACTAAATATATATCAGTGCCCCCTCTTTAATTTCAATGTGTGCGCTATGTGTTAAATAAATATGTACTTCTCTTAACAAGCACTGTCAACGGGACAGTTACCAAGACAACGTTCAATTAACGTATCGACATAATGCTTGAAATTACGCCTGATACTCTGACAAATGCAGGAAAGCACGTTACGCTAAACATTGCACGTGCGCGTATCTAACGATACAAACAAGGTTCAGCCATCTTGTTGGCCCAACTGACTTTATGCGTTATGCCTTTAAGTAATTTCCGGCGTTTTGTTAAACCAAACGTCAGTTCAGGCGGTCCGACAAATGGGTTGTCGATACCTCAATTTATGGGACAGTAACCAAAACCTGCCATGTTGTTTACCCGATCGCTACGTGTGTTGTTTTTATGAATATAGGTGTACATGTACTTGTCTTAAGTATATGTGTTGCGCTATTATGTTTGCATTTTTGCTCGTTTAAATATGTTGCTTTGATTATACAATGTATATCCTTCAGCGTTTAACATTTCTAATTTGTCGGATTTGAAGTTTTCTGACACAGAAAAGTCCTTATGTCCTACGTGGCCGTTACTTCAGTACATCAATTAACAAACGAACTGTAGCAGGCGTACTTTTCATACAAAACAAATTTGTTTATTTTTTATAGCAATATTCCCAAAAATGGTCTAAAAATGAGACACATATAATAATATAAAATAAATGATAAAATAAATAAATAAAACGCATTTTATACATGCCAAATTTTATCTGATAAGCGGAGATCGAACAACAGTAATGGAATGATGACAAATTATATATTTGTAATGAGATAAGAATTCAGATTGTTTTGTGTTGCGTGTTGTCCTTTGTAATGCTAATGTATTCACTTACATGTATATAAACAGCTAGTCTGATTTCCTTAAATGTATGTCTTTGCATTGTTTGTGGTGTTATGTGTGCATTCTATCAACCATGTTAAATGTATGTTTTATTCCATTGAATACATGAATAAATGGATATATGAACGAATGGATATAATTTATAATGTTGATTACATGTTTGTTGTTACCTCGATATATAATTATAAGAAACACATTTCATCGAACTTAAACGCGTTTAATACCCACCCTAGCATGTTGAGTTCCACGGCACTATATTAGGGATATTAAACAGATGAAAGGAAGCATAGCCTGCACGAGAAAACATATAACACATAGCCATTTGATTGTACATATAATCGTCTAGTCATTTGCACGGTTCATGTAGATTTATCAATTTGTTTAGGATTTTTAGTAAATACCAGGTAACTAGATAGTTGACCATATTTATATGCTTTTAATCAGACAGAAAGTTACAACTGATTGATAACAGCTCCTCTATATCCAATAATTTCACGTGATGTAACGTGAACATATGTGACTTCTTTACGCGATCGTAAAACAAAGCAAAACGTGATTTTATCATCCTATCCACTGTAAATAGTGAAACTCCAACACAATTTACAAATAATATTGCAATTGTTTACTTTCTTACGTATCTTATAAATAAAAATAAACAATGGTAATCCCGACAGGTGCTGTCTATGTTATTATGCTCCCCGAACAATTCGGGGGAGCATATAGTCGCCGCCTTGTCCGTCCGTCAGTCCGTACGTCCCATTCGTGTCCGGCCCATAACTTCGTTATTTGAAGTCGGATTTCGAAACTATTTTACAAAAATGACCACCATGTTGAGACAACGTGTAGCGTGCAACATTTGGGTCCCTACCTTAAAGGTCAAGGTCACAGCATGACATTGCAGCAAAATCGTGTCCGGCCCAAATCTTTGTTATTTTAAGTCAGATTTCGAAACAATTACACAGTAATGATCACCGTATTGAGACGACGTGTCATTTGCAACATTTGGGCTGCTACCTTGAAGGTCAAGGTCACAGTATGACATTTAGCAAAATCGTGTCTGGCCCATAACTTTGTTATTTGAAGTAAGATTTAACAATTATTTTACATAATTGATCACCATATTGACACGACGTGTCGCGCGTAACAATTGGGTCGCTACCTTGAAGGTCAATGTCACAGCATGACCTTTCAGCATAATTGTGTCCGGCCCATAACTTTGTGATTTGAAGTCGAATTTTACGACTATTTCACATAAATGATCACCATATTGAGACAACTTGTCGCGTACAACATTTGGGTTGCTACCTTAAAGGTCAAGGTCACAGCATGACCTTGCAGAAAAATCGTGTCCGGCCCAAAACTTTGTTATTTGAAGTTGGATTTAACAGCTACTTTTGACAAACTACCTATTCGGGGAGCATTACTCGGTTCCGACCGGCTCTTGTTACTTCAGAAACAATTCGGAAGGAATATAAAAGAATAATTGTTAAACAATTTATAATTATATCGACCGCACGGCAGAGCTGGTAAACGGTCGAGTTAGGTCACAAACCCCCGTACGTCTTTTTTGTCCGGTCGTGTTTTGGATGTGCTGCGATTTTTCTTATCACTTAGGTAGGACGTGCCATGAGCAGAGAGGACGCACGTCACACTCACGATGTAAGTACGTGGCACGCACGCCACGTCTAGGGGTGAGCGGTTGTGTGTATCGTATGTTTCGTGCGTGGTAAGTGAGTGGTACGTACTGACAACGTACTTAAAACGTACGCTCTCTGTGCGATTGTCATGTTAACGTACGAAAACAGTACTTACATGCACAGCTCACGTACGGTGTTCTTTCTCGCACGCACGTTGTTAGTACATGTACGTACAAGCAAGGCGAACGTGCGTTTGTTACGGTTGCTGTTGGCTGATATGTTATATAAGGACCCATCGACGCTCACAGAAATCCAAATTGCCGCTGTCTTGAAATGGCGATCCTACTACCGCAGATATTGTGGAATTGGCTGCTTCAAGAGCAGCTTGCAGTGACACAGGAACACGAGGTTTATTTTTTTTTGTATTTTTACGGGAGATAGTAGAGCAGCAAAAAAGCTCGACGCAGGAGATGGTGGGCCCATGGATCCTCTCCCCATCGTCTGTAGATGCCTTTGTTTTAGCTACCTTATATGGTGGCATCTTGAACACAAGTGATGCAATGAACCGTCGGCTCAACTTTTTTATACTGCTGAGATCAGTGCGCACATCGTGCGTTGTAAATGAAACTGAAGGTGCGCGGAGTCAGCACGGGCCACGCACGGACCACGCATAGACAACGTACGGGGCACGCACGTCACACGTACTGCTGGTAAATATGTAGCCTCCACGCAGCTCACACGTATGATTTCTAAATTCTGCCGACTATTTTGCACATAGACAGCAAGAAGTAGCACGTACGGCGGGTTGTGACAGTTGCTTAACGGTAACACACACGATCGAGTTACAGTACGAGCATGACTGCGGACTACTTTCGCCAAGGGATAGAGACGAAACAAAATTAGTCGGTTTGTTGCATGCCCGAACGACCCGGACTCATAAAGATAAAAAAGGCCAAATTACATATATACCGACAAAAGAAGGTCTCAGGGTTGACAGTTTTACTTTACTGTTTGACTGTGTTGACAGTATTTCCTAATTATGGTCTTTGCATTCCCAAAACTGGCAAATGATTAACAAAATACATTTATATTTTTACTAACTTTTAGTGAACTTGCATATTTGTATAAATATCTTGGACAATTCTTTGTGCATTAAATACTGACAATTGCGTATTGTTACAGTAAATAGAAAAGTGTTGTGGCGGTCGTATTAATCGCCAGGGAGGGAGCTAGCGACCCGGTAATCTCGCTGTTCTTTTTTTTACCATTGACATTGGGGAATTATGTTTGTATGCAGCAATATCTGCATTTGAAAGGAAAATATTGTACTCTTTACATTTTACAGTAGGCTACTCTAGCCCAGGTCTTTTAAGTATCGCCTGACCAAGGACAGATTCCTGATGATTGACGAACAGCTCACATCACCTGCATATTTATTGAACACATTATTCACAGCATCATCATTAGCGTTTCTTCAACAGCAGCTTCAGTAACATCCGGGGTCCCCCAGGGTACGGTACTTGGCCCCTTCTTGTTCCTTGCCATCCTGACCCCGTACATGGAACGCTCACATCGACATGACTACAAGAATGGCCAACAGCACCTAGACATTCATAAGGCGCAACCAATACGCATACCCCAGATCAACCAAAAACCTGCTGCAAGGCCTTGCTCAGGCCTTAGCTGGAACAAAACATATACCTTCACGGTCTGGGACACTCATACAAAGTCAAACATCCTGTCACTGAATGTGGCCCATCGCAGAGCCGCCAGATTTGTATCTGGGTTTTACAGCAGACTGGAACAGAGGCAAAGGCACGCGAATTTGGTGATGATGTACAATTTAACCAACAACCTTTTAGCCATTGACTCATGACATTTTCTTCATCGTCAGAACACATCTACAAGAGGCCACAGTATGAGATATGTAGTCAACCCTACTGCAGAACCCAGACACTGAGGGAATCATTGCCACTGCTATCTGCATCTGGAACCAGCTTCCAGCCACCCTAGTTGCCACGCCCACCTTGGAGGCCTGCATGACCAGAGTAGTGACCACAAGCCTCTTAATCACTGTATGCCTGTAAATAATTAAAAAAGCTCACAATACCCTCCCTCACACATGTACAAATTCACATTGGTGCGACTAAGCCTACATGTTGCGGTCCTGCATGGCACAGGAAGAAGTACAAGTTTTATCGGTGCATCTCTTTAGGCTCGCTTTTGACCCAGGGGTTAAGTTGTACTTTGGCCAATGATATGTTTGGATGAATTATTTCGGTCTTATTATCGTAGTTTAGAACAAAATGCATTATATTTTACCGTAATTGCATTCATTTTGTTACTGATTTATGTTGTTTGTTGGTGTATTTTGTAGTTAATCATTAACACTTAAGTTGACCTGAATATGCAGGGAACCAATGTATGTGCGTAGTACAATTGGACAAATTTAGCGCCGACTATATTTTTAAATAGTTCTCGTTTGTTTATTCTTAAAAGGCAAACGCATATCTTTTCTGCAATTACATAACAGCCCTGTTTTGAAACTACCATCATTCTATTACCTACGTTGTTTGTTGTTTGTGTGTTCGTTATTTGTAGGCACATCTTATACACATTTGGCACGTATTAAGTTGGGTTCGATACAAATAAATGCATGCATATCAATTCAATGGTCTTGTATCCCCTAAACTAATCATTCAAACGTGACATAAATAACCCTTATCTAGCCACGCCTCTTAAATATCTGACACATGTTAAACAAGTGTATTCAGTAAGACATATGTCAATGCAGTGGAATGCACACAATCTCGAGTATGTACTTTGTCATAAGGTTTCGATACTTGTGACGAAATAGAGAATTAAGACCTTGGCGAGATTAGGATCTTCACCACGGTGGACAAAAGTTCAGCGAAAGCTAGAACTTGTGTACATTAATTTAAATTCAATTAATGCGTCTGTTAAATATATTTTAACTTGATAACACTCAAATAAACATAATCGTGCTTTTGCGGAAAAAAAATCAAAAAAAATATCTATGAACGTAGATTTTACGACTATATCTTTCCGAGAACATTTTAATGTTGTTTCTTGTTCGTTTACAAGGAAAAGTTGTATGTTTAAATATACATATCCCGGTCAATAAACAATATAAAAAATTACATTTTTATCTTAATTAACGCTTATAAGGGAGTCTGTTTCAGATTTTAAGAATCCATATTTATGTTTTGTTGAGTTTAGCTTTAGTGTGTTTGTACGTTTGTGTATTATTTGATGTATTTAATATTCTTATTGCTTTAGTATGTAAATGTTAGCCTTGGTCTGGCTCGTGTACCAGTTCTTTGTTCGAGTACTTCCTTTTTTATAAGGAGGTCGCATGTGTGCTTCCTACATGTACGTTGTAAGGGATGTTCACTCATGATAAGCTAAAATAGCCACAAAAATTATCTTTGTATGTAATCTATATATGGGCGAAAATGGGTATAGGATTGAGCGATTTGCTGTGATAACAGTCTTACAGTGTTGTAGGATGTTTACTCGTACATTAACGCCCATCCATTTTCCGGCGTGAACCTTATCTTAATAAAACTTATCAAGAGGATCGGTTCAAATGGACCGCATTTAACTTCTTTGAACACGAAGATATTTCAGCTAGGAATGGGACTGCAAACGAATCCAAATATAGGTATTTCTTTCATGACTATTAAATAAATATAAGAATTTACAGTAGAAAGATAACCAGTGAAATTTAAAAAGTTATCTTTCTACTGATGCGCCTTATAACTCCGGCAGTACAGCGTGTGCGAGTAAATTCAAAAGATTGACTACAGCAAACTCAAGACTTCATCATGTTATCATTTAAACAACTTGTGTCTCCTAATATAAGAAGAACTTTTTTTCTTATTATACCTAATAGATAAGATAATCATGAAAAGATAAAATTCGTTTCTTTTTTTCATCGATCACTGCGTAAAATACCTCGATCGATACATATTAAATATGTAGATGCAAAATCGTTTGTACAAAGACTGACAGTTTCTCAAATGTTTTTAACTTATAAAATTAGTAATCAAAACTGCATGCTTCTTTTTTACTCTTTATGTCTAAAAATGATTGGGAAACATTAGAGCAAATGGTTAATCGGCCATTTAGGGGATCGAAACAGACAAGGGTATTCAATGTAAAATTAGTGAAAACAGTCACTATAAGCATGAAAAAAAAACAGAAAATTTGTTGAATTTTCGTAAGATCGCATTTCATTTCACCTCATAATCCCGGAAATATTAGTTTCCCGGATCAATCGGTGAAATCAAATGCGATCTTACGCAAAATTCAAGAAAAATCCACTATTCATTTTCAATTTATTAATAACCTAATAACACACTATTACTATAGTCTCTCTAAAGTACACTTTAAAAAAATGTTTTCTTATCAAATTTTCAAAAAAAATAACATAAGAAATGTGTTATGACATGTCCGTTACTGTCGCCGATCAATAGGCAGTACATTAAACACATGTGCAAATAGGTAATAAAACAATTTAGCTCACTTTTTAATTTTTAATTTTGAAAAACGAACCTTACAGTAATACATCAGATATAGTTCCCAACAATTTTTTATTGTGAATTATCGTTTAAGCTTATAAAAAGTCGGGGTTTATGAGATTGTTTTTGTACGAAATGTTCGTTATTCTGTTGTTTTTTTCACGGCCGTAGTTTACAGAAAAACACATTCAATTGTATCGGTATGGTTATCATTGTAGAAGTTAGACTTATAATAATTCATAATGATTCAATTTAAGTAATGATCTTAAGTGCTATAGACAGTATAGAAGATTAAAGTTAACACGTATACTAAATTGACTTTTAATTGAAATGTTCGTTACATTAAGTTTCTAAAATACCATACACATTGTGAGACATTAACTTGTCGCGATAAATGAGTTATGCTGCTTGTTATCTCAAATAAACGTGTTACCGTCATATTCATTTGAAAATACTAAACGATTATTAAATTAAACCTCATCATTTGAAGTGTTCGTTACCGACATGTTCGTGACTGAAAAATTGATATTGCATGGTTATCACGGTAAGGTGCAGTTTTCATATCTCTTCGGTTATGACATTATTAAAATTGATTAAAGCACTCTCCATGTGGCTTCCAGATAAGTTCAACTGTCATGTAATAGAAATTAAAAGGAGATATTGCAATACGACGATGAATTCATTTTATTTAAGCTACACGTTTGCTTAATATTTTTTCCACATGTTCCTTTGCTTAAACATTTAACATTAGAATGATTTCTTAATATATTGTGTGTTTTATTCGATACCTAACATACATATAGGTTCAAAATGTTGGGCATTACAATAGTATGACATGTTCGTTACGAAAAAGTAACGAACATGTCAGCTGCATTTAAGAGTCACTGCACCAGACAAACGTAAAACTATGATGTGGCTTCTATTAAAAAGTATTATTATTTCCTCGTTTTCACTTTTTTTTCTTAGAAATCATCAGTACTATATTACACCTTTATTTTGTTTCAAACCACTGTATGGCCAAGAATGAATTTTCCTTTCCTGGCAATTGTTAGTTTCAGTAACATGTCTAGGATAGTAAAACTGACAGACACATAGTTAAAAGTTCAAGCAGCGCACGAATCCGTCTGTAAAACATGGCATCATTTGTTTTTTTCTTTTCTGTTATACGTATTGTGAACTTAAGGGCTGAAATTCATAAAGCATGTCGTCAGCGGTTGAAAGAAAAGAACAACGATGAATACCTATCTTAAGAAAGAGTGTTAAGACGTGAAACTACACTATTAGTAACGAACATTTCATATATCAGTCGGTTTGTATTTTTGATAGAATTTCTGTGAAATAACCATATATGGTTAATACTTTGGTCATACTTACTCTTTGAAAGGTTCCGGTGTAAGATTTACATAGAAGAAAAAACAAGAAATGAACTGACAACGTTTTAAACTCTATTATATTCTCATCGATTACAATGTTTCTTGAACGACATTTTACATGGTTTGACAAATCACAAAGTAAATAAATATTGTTATTAAGTACAGGCGTCTTTTTAAATTTTCTAAAGAATAACACATTGTTCTATTAGTAAAACTACTTTAAACTGTGTCTTTACCAACTTTTTATTGTAAATGACCATTTAAAAGTATGGTAACGGACATTTCCTGTCGAAATTGTACATCACAACTGTCCTACTTCAAATGAGCATATGGCAACAATAACCAATGTCATGTTCAAAATATTTCAGAAAGTAAATG
>Ga0224511_10003475_pt1 | contig 11365 bp, 6 predicted proteins | sample SF_May12_sed_USG_2_FD_169988 | JGI IMG/M metagenome (GOLD analysis project Ga0224511, IMG submission 169988) | Sediment microbial communities from San Francisco Bay, California, United States - SF_May12_sed_USGS_8_1 | ecosystem: Environmental > Aquatic > Marine > Sediment | place: USA...
CTAATTTTTATATAATTTATTTATATAGAATGGGTCTTTCATTTTTCCTGTGATATACAGTAAATGATGTTGTGATATTGAATAACGTTAATAAGGTAATACACGTCTTCTATTGTCTAACTACTATTATATACGGACCACAATGAAAATAAGGGATTGCAATCCCTTTTTTCTGTTATCCTTTGTGTATTATGTATCTGGCAAAAACTCATTATACCACGTTTGCCTTATGTATGTACATGTATGATGTTTTTGCTTAAATCAATTGTGATGCCATTTCACAATCTGTGGTATATTGCGGTCATAACCCACGGGAAGCTCTTTGTTCAGTGTGAACACATAAGGATTCCTGACAAAACACTGTTTTGAATTTTTCCAGCATCCACGTTAGACGGACGGATAAGATAAACACAGAAGCGATCAAACATGAACTAGCTAAATACATGCTGCGTGTTTCAGATTGGTAGGCATTTTGTTTCTAATAATAGAATATTTGTTTTGATTTAGGATATGATGGAATTATATTTTAAAAGCACATTTTTTAATACATTTATCATTGAATTAACTGAAATAAATAGAGGATATTTGTTGAATTTCGCGTAAGATCGCATTTTATTGCACCGAGTGATCTTGGAAACGTATATTTTAAATATCAGTTTTCACGATCACGAGGTAAAATAAAATGCGATTTTACGCTAAATTCAACAAACTTTATGTTTCTTTCATGCTTTTTTTTTGGCGGATCAGTTTTAGAATGCAGGATTTGTCTCCCTTGAAAAGAAGCTCAAATTTAAGCTGTAGTAAAAGGATAGCTTTTTAATTTTTACTGATTATCTTTCTATTGTAAATCCTTATATTTATTCATTAAGCATGAAAAAAAGAAATCCGAGATTCAGGTGTTTGAGTCCTACCGCTTGGAACAAATATTCCTCTTTTTGATTAACACTAGCCTATGCTGTAAGCTGGCTTAAGCTATACCTCACATCTGACGCATGTATCCAGTAATGGTTGATAGAAGTTATTGCGCTTTTACATGTATTGAGGAAAAACTTGCAGACAAAGCAGGCCTGGTTAATTTTAGGGCACCATGAAAAAGGGCATAAATAAAAAGGACACAACCAGAAAGACACAGAAATAGACGCTACAAACATTTACCAGTAACGTGAAATATTTTTGGAACGTTTTTGTTTCTGGTTCAGTTGTCCCTCACAACTCATCTTTGTGGGGACGCAGTTAGTCGCTCGCAATGTAAATAGTTTAACACTTATGCATCGAGAAATGCCGGTTAGGCAGGCTGACCGCAATGATAAGACATAGAGTTTAAACAGCCCTAAATTAAACTACATACATGTATATATTTTGTAAAACAATATGATTATTCCCAATGGGGATTCAAGTATATCCTTCTAACGTTAAATATATTCTGTCCTTTTTAATTCAACGTCGACTCGTTTTATATAATGTGAAAAATCGCAATGAAAAGTTAGCCACCGCTGATATAATGCCTAAGGTCTTATAAGCAATTAAAAACCAGATACAATGTATCGTCTACATCAACGTCAATTTTCAACGTGATTTCGTAACTTGACATTGTTTTTCAATAAATTTGCAACAAGCAAATCACACATTTATGTATTTACTTACATTTTGTAAACTTTGTATATCTTCAATGTACACGTGCATTTATACTGCATTCTCTTATGATGCGCACTAGTACTACTTCAACTTTCTTTTAACATTTCCAGGTACGATGCCTACGAGTCTGTCTACGGGAATGTCTCGAGAAAAGTGTTTATTGCCACTGATGACTCAAGTCTGTTTGCAGAGGCGGTTAGAAAGTATGTTGTTCTTATTTTACTATCAGTTAAAATGTAATAAATATATTTAATTAATTATTTCATTTTATATTTCATTTAAATTGATTACTAGTATTTCATTTTATATTTCATTTAAAGTGATTATTTCAATTTATATTTCAATTAGGCCTTTTAACTACTTGGCACGATAAGAGTCATTTACACTACACAGTAGGCATTCATACTTTAGTAGGAAAGACAACCAAACTATTGAGTCCATGAATAATACGCGAAGCCGCTACAAACATCAGCTTAGATAAGCTTAGATGTTTGGAAACAAAACAATAGTAAAATACATGTCCAATCAATTGGAATGCAAATGTCCTTGTGTTTCTTTCTGAAGTCTCGTTATGTTTGTGAGTGACGTATTACCTTATGTTTTGTTGCGATTTTGCAAATTGTTCGAATTTATAGCATGTGTTAAAATAGATAAAAAGTTTACATATAAGTGAAACATTATATCTTATATGTGTATGGTATAAAAGCTTAGACCTTCATAATGTATATGCTTCAATTTATTTTACCCCGACACATTTTTATTACCCTAACATTCACATAAAATCCTACTTTTTCTCAAATAAAGCTCATTGTTCATTATATTTACCAAATAATAGTGCTACAAAAAAGTACAATTAAACTGATGAAAGGGAAAACCCTCAGGAAGCATAGCCTGCACGAGAAAACAGCAGCCTCGGTTTTATTGACAGTTACAAGACAGTTTCAATACAACTAGATCACGGATCTTTTTAGAACTGAACTGACCATAAACTTACTTAAATGAGTTAATACTGCATCCTCTGCTGAGCCCAGTTCTGCAAGAGATGGCCTCCAACTCTCGTTTTCGGGTTATGTTACAAAAATACACGCATATAAAGTGACGATTTCAAACGAATGAGTAGCAACAGATCATGTGTCAGTGGATTACTCAGTTTTCAGAATTATTTATGTACGAGTATACATATTTTATACATTCGCAGTATTTTGCAGGTATCCGAATTATCGATTTCTGTACAATACTACGTTGACCAACCTCGCACTTGTACGGAGTCGCTATTCGCAAGATGGCACTAATGGGATCCTTTTAGACATTTATTTGCTTTCGAAATGTGATTTTCTTGTCTGTACAATGACATCAAATGTAAGTATCAACTAACGTTTACTATATACTATAACCTTTTTTATTCTGAAGTGTATAAACATGAGTGTTCATGATACGATTTGGTGACGATGATACCATGACATTGACATAAGAATGATGTGGTATTCCGCGATAGTACGATAACAATGTCATGAGAATGATGTAGTATGTCGCGATGGTAAGATGACAATGTCATGATAATGAAGTGGAATGCCGCGATAGTATGATGACAATGTCATGAGAATGATGTGGAATGCCGCGATGGTAAGATGACAATGTCATGATAATGATGTGGTATACCGCGATGGTAAGATGACAATGCCATGATAATGATGTGGTATGCCGCGATGGTACAATGACAATGCCATGAGAATTATGTGGTATGCGGCGATGGTACGATGACAATGTCATGATAATGATGTGGTAAACCGCGATGGTACGATGACAATGCCATGATAATGATGCGGTATGCCGCATTGGTACAATGGCAATGCCATGATAATTATGTGGTATGCGGCGATGGTACTATGACAATGTCATGATAATGGTGTGGTAATGCCGTAATGGTACGATGACAATGTCACGAGAATGATGTAGTATGCCGCGATGGTACGATGACATTGTCATGAGAATGATGTGGTATGCCGCGTTGGTACGATGACAATGTCACGAGAATGATGTAGTATGCCGCGATGGTACCATGACAATGTCATGAGAATTGTGTGGTAATTCCGCGATGGTACGATGATAATGTCATGAGAATGATGTGGTATGCCGCGATGGTACGATGACATTGTCATGAGAATTGTGTGGTAATTCCGCGATGGTACGATGATAATGTCATGAGAATAATGTGGTATGCCGCGATAGTACGATGATGATGTCATGATAATGGTCTGATTATGCCGCGATGGTACGATGACATTGTCATGATAATGATGTGGTATGCCGCGATGGTACGATGACATTGTCATGAGAATAATGTGGTATGCCGCGATAGTACGATGACATTGTCATGAGAATGATGTGGTATGCCGCGATGGTACGATGACAATGCCATTAAAATGGCTTGGTAATGTCGCGATGGTTTGATGACAATGTCATGAGAATGATGTGGTATCTCGCGATGGTACAATGAAAATGTCATGATAATGGTGTAATAATACTGCGATGGTACGATAACAATGACACAAGAACGTGGTACAATGACAATGACATGATCATGGTGTGGTAATGCTGCGATGGTACAATACTATGATTACGGGGACACAAACACGAATCGTGTTTATAACATCTTAACACACTCGCCATCAAGTTTTTATTGTTAGTAATCGTAATAACAGTCATCGACTTCGTACTAAATGTCATTGTATATTGCTGCTATAACTCTGATGATTTGACCTTGTCTTATGACAAACCTTTAAAGCTGGTTTCAACCTCCAGTAAAAGTCATTGACCGTACCGATAACACAACAATTGTAAGATTAATTATTTTTTATGAATACAAAACTAAAATACAACAAACATGTCACGTTAAATGTTTGTTACGTCTTGTTCTATTTGTTTCTTGTTGTGCCAACTGCTTTTGTACAGGGCATTTTGTCATGGTGCTCTTATATGACGTGACTCTGGTTTCTTTGTCTTCAATTGATATAAAACATTTTTGTATTTGAATATCTCTACAATTTTTATGCCTTTGTTCACATAGAATAAATTCCAAATTCGCGTGTCGTCTTATATCGACATTCAATTTGTTTATTCACCATATAACCAATAATATGTTAATTTTTCGTTATACTTTAACACACACGCAGTACTAAACATGTTATGATTTTAAACGAAACAGTCGCGTTTTGAAATGCGTTTTTTAAATTCTAATACGTTTTATCAAAATACAGTTCCTGCCAAATGTTATCTGTCAACTTGCAGGTGTGTCGCTATGCCTACGAGCTGATGCAAACGTACCACGCCGACGCCTCGGATAGGGTTGTGTCTTTGGATGTAGACTACTTCTATTTCCGAGACGTATATCCAAGGGTGTTTGTGGCTATGATACCACACAATGAAACATTAGGGGTTCATATGAAGGTAATGCGAACTTTAATACTAGTAAAACAAACATAAATACGAGTATATTAAATGACTCATATAATTGATAACATGTGTATATCGTAAAAGATTGCATACGAAATACACTGCATGCTTTTAAAGGAAACAAATGCTGCCTTTATCCCAAACCCTATAAGTCACGCAGTAGAATATGCGACGAATTATCATAAAAAATACAGAAAACTGATATTTTGAAGGATATAACATACCATAGATAAAATCTTTATCCTCTGGGCATATTTATTACATCATCTCATCTAGAGATTGCTTTGTTAACAAGTCCCTTCATTGCCTTCATTAATTTTCTTCCGCTGTTTTATTCTAGAGAGGGGACGTAATCCTGTACACGGAAAACAAATACCGATCTCAAAGAATGGATGGGTTTATTTATGGCAAGAACCGTAGGACTGGTCACACAGGATTCGTTGCAAGATACAAGCTAGTCGAAATCTTCAAACGCATAAAGCTACAATGATACAATTATCATTGCTGTTTGCATTTAGATTTGTCTGTTTAACAACATACTGTACATTGTATCATTTTGATACATAAAAAGTCATTTTTCGTCAGTTATTGTTGTGTATATGGGATGTATAATAAAATTATGATTGTCAATGTTACTCCGTATATGTTTTACTGAATTTATTTCTATAATCCTAATTTATTCTTATGTAGTTACTATGTATGACTGTACAACTGTGCATACGACAAAACATATCATTTAAAACAAATATATTTGGTATCAAAATAAGTTAAGCTTGTTCACACTGTCATGATGTACGCCCCGTAGCGTCCCGGCAGTTTGTAGCCGGCAGGCCGGGCCGAACCGGGACGAATGGTGAAGGAACTCGAGTGCATTCATACAGTGTAGTACTCCGGACCAGACCCGGTTTGGGACAAAAAGTGACCACTGTCAGTCCCTGTAATGCTACGGTTTGCGACGGTACTTTCCCGGTGTAGCCCTGGGGGCGCTACAGTGTGTCCTGGTGCGTCCCGATACGCCACGGCTCTGCCCCGGGCATCGGCGACAAAATCCCGGTGTCACTACGGCGAGTCACAAAAGTAGGACGGCATAGTCCCGGTGTTACACGGTGGCATATGAATATCAATGTAATTCCCGTTGAACTTATAACAGATATGTTATTTGCAAAGTACAGAAAGAGCTACGGTGATGCCCCGGAATGCCCCGTATCTCCACCGTAAGACCACCGGGCGAAACCGTAGCAAACTGGCATAAGCTGTGTCCACGGCGGAGATACGGTGACTCTCGGCTTGGCCACGGTGTGTCCAGGGGAGAGCCGGCTTAACGGTTTAGGTTGTTGAATACCAATTTCCCGGCCATATATAATTATTTATACATAGAAACTTGGGCAACTTTAACGTAAAATATCTCAAAAACAGCCGCATACATGTAGGGTACCCCACATGCATTTTTAAAGACTAGTCCAAGATGAGTCACAATAACAAGAGTGCAAAACTGACACAAAATACGCCCGTCGTATTTGTGATAAATTCAGTGGTAATGGCAACAATTTGGGGAGCAGGATATTCGACTTGGAGAGCAGATACCGCTAATTTAGTTTTTTGGACAATTTAAGGGCCATAATTCAGGAGTGTCTGGGAGATTTGGCTGGTTATAGAACTTGATTAAGATAATTATAATGCCCACCAACATATTAACTAAGTTTGATGAAGACAGGATGAAAATTCTTTGACTTAGAAAGCGGAAACCCTAATTTTGGAATATTTTGGACAATTTTGGACAATTCAAGGGCCATACTTCAGGAGTACCTAGAGGGATTTGGCAGGTTATAGAACTAGGTCGAGATTTTATGCCCACCAATATATTCACCAACTTTGATAAAGACTGGATGAAAACTCTTTGACTTAAAGAGCGGAAACCCTGTGGACAAAGCCCGCCCGCGCGCCGCAGGTGTTCCCATATGTCCCTTTTTTCAAACGGGCGTAAAAATGATAAGTTGCGTATTATGCAAGAAAGGACTTGGCACGAAACGAAAACCACCATTTTTGGCTACTTTTTCATGAATTTCTGCAACCGGATGTTTATATTCCCCACCCACCTATCACCATGCACTATCTAAGAAAACAAATTTATTTTTTGCCGAAATGATACATTATTTCAAGCAAGTAATGATTACTTAAAATGTTTGTAATTTTGGTGAACACATCTTATTAGAATTATGTGTATTTTTATGAGAATAGAAACTGTAACTAATATTATTACAGGCTCCCGGTAACTGTTAACCTTCTCTATAAAAATCATTTCTAACTATAGGAGCCATGGGGGCATTTGTGTCTTTTGACATTTTTTGTTTTATTACTAATTTAATATGTTGTTTGTTGGTGTATTTCGTAGTTAATCATTTACAATTTAATTGACAGTTTAATTGACCTGAATGCCAATGTATGTGCGTTACATTTAATAAAACCAAGAACTATTTAATTGTTATGGATATGTGCCAAAGCAATCTCTTATGATCGCGCAGGCTTTTGCCAATATAATTATTATCTGATGTGTCTAAATGATTACCCTTTATGATTGTGTTAAAGATGCTAGGTCTGTATTTTTATACCCTTATAATTGGTCACAAATCTCGCAATATGTTAAGTATACTAAATTAATTAATATTGTAAAAGGAATTGCACAATTTTGTGATAAATAATGTGTTTTGGACAAAAATAGCAAAAACACAACAACAACAAAACAAATAATCAAACATAGAAACCCTTGCCGGAGACGGGGATTGAACCCGGGACGGCTTGCACCCAAAGCGGATGCGTTACCACTGCACCGCCAAGTCAACTGAGAGTATCGATTGTAGTCAAACCATTTAACTGTTTCGTCGAAATGGGTCGAAACGTAAACAAACAAAGCCGAATGTGCGGGCCAGACATTTTCAACAAATACACTTACACCCACTCCTAACGCAACAAAATATAAATTTCTCGAAAACCGATCACGATATTGATTTATAATTCGGTACTGTTTATCCCACAGTTGTTCACTACACATGTACGTTAAAATCATTCAGCCGTGACGGCCAATGGCCACTTTGCACGTGCACATACGGGTAAGCCAGTAAGCCAGGTTCGTCCATTATTTGCAATTTTTCTATTTTACACCTACGTTTATATTCTTTTGTTTGTTACTTCTTTGAATCAGCCGATTTCAATATAATTTTACATGGATACTTGAATATAGTTCTTTCAAAAGTACTCCAATTTTCAAATCAATATTTTTTCTGGATACTGAGATATAAAAATTTAAAGTCGTGTTGCATTAGGAGTGGGTGTAAGTGTACATTTTTCTGTAATATTTTTACATGCATGAACAACAATATTTGGCAGTTTCATATATTCACGGGAGCAGGTTTCGCTGCTTCAATATGGTTAAAATGTAAGATGTTAACAATTCTGACCTAAATAATACAGGCATAGCATCTTTAATGTTAGGCTATACCCAAATAAAGGAAAACGTGATGTAATAATTTAATTTATAAAATCCATCTAGATTAGTTGCACTGCCTTCTGTGCACGCATAAGTAAAGAACAAACGCGCTTTTTAATTATTCCATACACTAGTCCAAGACAGAATGGTAAAAAGTGTAATCAGTTAACGTGATTCATAACGTTATCATCTAAGACGTATTATTATTATAATATCAATTTTTGCGATATATTCAAATGATGCATTTAATTTTGGTAACATTTGGAGTAGACGCAAACATCATAAAAACGAAGGTAGACTAATATTTAATGCATATGCATTATAATACTTCCATTCCAGAAACATAGAAATAGAATGTCACTATTGTTATTTAATCATAATAACAGTTATTACTGTTGAACATTAACGTGTGCTGTTTCAGATATAACAGCATGGAAGGTTGCATGTGAATTGTTATGAAATATGTAGATTAAAATCTGATTATATAGCTATTGTTACTTAAATAAAGTTTATGACTTTCATGATATCTCAAGCATTTATTTCGTTTCTATCTAATGTTATTTATTGCGAATGAATAGTGTCATGTAAGGTATAAGTAAATAGTCTGAAATTGAAGCATTTTCCAAGGAAATTATTATGCAACTAAACAAAACCATATACGTATGATTTTCAAGTTTTCCTAATACTTTCTAAAAGTTAGCCTTTACACTCACAGGTTTCTGTGAAAGTTTGACCCTCGTGTTATGTCATGATATACGCGTATTTCATGTAATAATTGTATCGATTAACATTATTGTTCATTACAAAAACAACATAAAGAGAATACTAGATTAGTGTTGAATATAGCTCAAATTTATCCTGCGAGGCTGAGAAAATCTAAAATCACGAAGCTTGCAGAGTGATTTTAGATTTTCGGGCCGGGCAGGATAAACTTGAGCTATATTCAACACTAATCCTAGTATTCTATTTATCCTACCATTTCAATGGTAAAACCGTATTTTGACCATTTTTATATTTAAAACCGATTATTTCCGTACTTTTTATAACCAATTCGTTGGTTTATCTTGCTATTTCGCCTAGTCGCTATGGAAGCTTCTTTCGTGTTACATCAAATCGTCCCGAAAATCACTGCTTCAATCAGGAAAACGAAACACAATCGAGATATGGACCTCGATTCAAAAATTCTTCTTATATCATTTGAATCCCATAAATCAACATTTAAATGTTTTTCGTTGAAGAATAAACAAAATGAAAATCATTTCTATAAACTGTCCGGCGTTGTCCGCCATTTTGCTTTCATGTTGTCATGATCGCGAAATTTGACGACGGTTTAAATTATTACTTTTTTCGCGATACTGCAGGCCTTAATTATTGAGTGTAATGGAAGACGTGATTATCGTCTACAACATGTTTAAATAAATTTCACACATCAAACACATAAGACAGCAAAATGAGTGAAAAGTTCGAAAAATAACGCACGAAACAACAACCGGACATTGACCCAATGAACTTCGCGGCGAGGTTTCTTCAACACCCGTCGAATAAAGCAAAGTTTATTCGATGGGTAGTTTATACAGCTAATGTAGCCCTGGTGGTAGGATAAAATGAGTTATGCCACATTAGCGACATTTTCCTGTGTATATTGCTTATAATATGTATCTTAGTGGGTCATCCATTAACTAACTAATATGGTAACGTGCAACTTTATGTCGTTAGCTAGTTTTATGTTGATAACCTGACTAAAAAGACTTTTTTTTTAATGTTTTTCTAACATTTTTTTTTAAAAAGGCAAACTTGAACATCGCAAGACACAAGTGTTTTGCAAGGAGGTCGGAACACACAGCTTAGGTGGGGTTTATTGTTAAGTTAGATCGAAACATGCCGTATCATTGTTATTGTCTTGAATCGATTGCTTTGAATTGGCTTTTGTTGTAACCATTATAAGCAAATGTGCATTCCTTCCGATGGGCACAGAATGCATGGAATAAAAATTGAGGTAATGGCCTATAAAACATTCATAAATACCCCATAAAATCCTCGATATAAATGATAGTGACAAACAACTTCTTCGTTAGAATAAAAGTTGTTTGGCATGTTTATTTTAGTTGTTTATTTACAGGGGCATACACACGCGCACACATGCGTACAGTGAATTTAAAAGTCTAAAGAACGGCCAAACGTCAAAATCGCGATAAAAGTGTTGCCTTACCAAGGATACACGTAAGATAAAGATTCAAATCTGCTTGGAAAGTTGAAGCAAAGTTTTTACCCAATACTACTACGTATTCGTTAAAATGCAGAAAATTTAGTCAAACGTGCAGTTAACATTCTGTAAACTCATTGGAAAAAGTGATGGCAGAACAAAGCAGGATTTGACTGATTACAGTGAAATGATAATAGACCCTTTAGACGTGAAGCTGGTACCAGCATCTTCCTAGTAAATGTCAAAGTAAAATGACTAATACTTAAATGTGTTTTTCTTTTAAATTTCAGAGCAACACGTTTCCATTGACTTAATTTCAAGAAGATAATAGACAGTTTAATGTTCAAACCGTGTTACTTAACCGGTTCTTATTAATACTTTAACGTTGGCTTGTTTATAGAGAAACGACATATTAAAATGTCAGTTTAATAAAATGTCAGTGTTAACCTCTCTCATCTGGTCAGCGACATTCCCCAAAGTCCATCGTATGGAACTTACCTGTCTCAGCTGATTAGATTTGCTAGAGTATGCAGCAGGGTTGAAGATTTCAATGAAAGAAATTCTATCATGTCTCGCAAACTTTTAAAGCA
>Ga0224511_10003476_pt1 | contig 11365 bp, 11 predicted proteins | sample SF_May12_sed_USG_2_FD_169988 | JGI IMG/M metagenome (GOLD analysis project Ga0224511, IMG submission 169988) | Sediment microbial communities from San Francisco Bay, California, United States - SF_May12_sed_USGS_8_1 | ecosystem: Environmental > Aquatic > Marine > Sediment | place: USA...
ATATTACTTACTACAGCTGTTGTTTAGTGCCTGTGTGGCGGCTGTAAAAAGTCGCCCCGTACTACATCATTGTGTAGTCATATTTTTCTGGTCCTCAGGGATCATGGAGTGTACATGTATGTTGTTTGTATCCTGGGGGCTTTCCCTTTCATCAGTTTAACAAAATGATTTTGTCATTATACATGTATTTTTGTGTTATCTGTAAACACTTGGATGTTTGAAAGCAATAAAACTTCTTGTCGTCGGTGTTGCTGATGATGATCGTTGAAGTGTTACTGTTACTGCTGGTGTTGTTGTTAGAGCGTTCGCCCCGTGAGCGGGAGGTTGTGAGTTCGATCGCCGACCGCGTCATACCACAGACGTTATAAAATGATACCAGATACTTCTTTGCTTAGCATCCAGCATATAAAAACATGTCTGGCTTCTCTCTCCTCTCAAACCTCGTTAAAAAAAGAGATGAATACCATCTGGAATGGACAGTTCCACAACTGTCAATAATGATCATTTATAACAGCACATGGTCAATTTTAATCCAATGGATTAGGGATATACTGTCAGGTGACAATCTGGTATATTTTATAGAAAACATACTTTCTGTTTGTGATAAACCTTATCACATGGATTTCACCAAATGTGAGCGGAGTTTAACAATTTGTGGAACCATGCACTAGCGGACGAAGGTGATTAAGATAATATAAGTTGGGATAACTCGCATTCGACCTTAAAGTAGCTAGAGCACAGAAAATTGGATTGAAAAGTACTTATCTTTAAATATGATTTAGGTAAGAGTCTTAGCAAAGACATGTGATGTAAAACGGCTGACACTAAAAGTTTTCTTGACAACATATTTAAAAAGATAAAAAAATGCATGTAATATAAGGTAAATCCTTTTTTTGTCCGTGGACAAGAAAATGATTTCCCCTCAAAATGAATGATATATTGGAAATGTCCTGGTTTGTGCACATTTTTCTTCAATACAAGCACATGGTACCTATTGTTTATGCTCTAGTACGCAGTTATTTAGACTTTTAGGGATAGTTTAGATTTTTCCCTTGTTAATGCCCAAACCGTGCTCTGGTGGCTTTAAATAAATAAGTTTAAATTAAATTAAATCCACTGGGTATCTTTGGTCACTGACACGGCGACGGCTGAATCGTTTAGTTGTCTTGTTTGTGGCGGAATGTGCTTCAGTCTTGTTGGAATAAAACACTTTATTTTAATAAAACACTATATTGCGCAGGCATCAGCCCACAGTATTTACATTGCAATAGAAGTTTATGTTTGGAATGGAGACTATATGACTATCCAGGGACTGGAAGACCTGTTCCTTGCGACAAGTAGCACATAAATACAATATCATCAGGACTTTCGCTGAAAGCTGAAACCAGTTACGTAGACTGGAAGATGAACAGGTGTCCGAATATATTATAAATTAGATTCTAGAACTATCGATTTAGATAAAGTTTGTCAGTCACGTTAGCTTTCTTGTATTTCTAACGACGATGTACACTTTCAATACAACAGTAAGTTTCATTAAACATATGTTTTATTATTATTGCATTTATTGTATTACTGATTTATGCTGTTTGTTGGTGTATTTAGTGGTTAATCGGTAACAATTCAGTTGGCCTGAATATGCAATGTACTATTATAGGTGCGTAGTAGATAATCTTTGTGAAGTTTTCTGTCGCGTTAGCGAAATCGGTTGCGCGCTGAACTTCTAAATTCTTTCAACAGTGCTCGCACGCCACGGGTTCTAAAACCGATTTGGGTCTCCATTTTCTTAAATAATTTAATATTTGATAAATTAAGCGCCGACACTATTTTAAAAAATAAATCTTGTTTGACATAGTATTTATACTTATTGAAGTGAAACATTTTGTTTTATAACGTAAGAAATTGTTGACAATGTTATAAAAAAATTGAGACTGACCTCATCACAACTCTGTGAGTGAACGGTTGGATCAATCAAATATGTTATCTTCCAATAAGTCCAATGCACGCGAAATCCTATTATGCAGAATTCCTGCGAGTGACCCGCAAGTCCGGATTCCGCCGTAAATGGACCCGTCTCGAATTGTCAGTCGGACATGTGCTGCCAGCGTTACACTGTATGACTCGGCAAGGTTACTTGGCATCTTTAACAAAGGAGAATTGTCATCGGGCATGACTCAAACATGCATGTGCTGGTTTCGAAACACTGTAATATGTGCAAGATGTTTATGTGATGCTGATCAAAGTGCCACGTGTATGCACATCTGTTTTACGTTTCTATAAAATGTCCTCATTTAAATAGTTTTATAATGAATACACTAGTTGAATGGAGATGTTAAGTGCGATACCTATACTTCATGCACACGAAGTTTTCTTCATTTTCATGTACTTAATTAATAGGGCTGTAACGGGTACCCGAAAGATCTGAAAATACCGGATCCAATTTGGATTCGCGGGTCCGGAACCGGCCTTTAGCATTTTCGGATCCTGATTTTAATAGTTGTCTTTAACCAATGCGCTGTTTTCACGATTTATTTTTTAGACTGGTTTATATTTTACATTCAACAAACTATATTTTAAAGGTAAATTTGTTTAATATACAGTCTGTGATGAATATTCGGAGAACCTTCGGCTTTTATTCTGAAAATCACACATTTTCGCGAAAATCTAGCATGGCTAGCACAGGTAGTAGAAAGATTTTTGCCTCCGGTTTATCTTCGCCAGTATGGGAACATTTTGGCTTCTATATGAAGAAAGAGAATGGTTAGGAAGTACTCGATAAATCAAGTGCCAGTTGCAAAATCTGTAAAGTATCCCTGGTTTATAGAACAGACACAACATCAAACTTGAAAAAGCACATCGCGACATACACACGTAAGGTTACGCTGGTTACCCCAGACCAAAAGAAAGTCACAAGATGAAAGTGCATCCAGTCCAAAGAAGAGTAAAACACAGCATCAACCAATATAAAGTGACATTGTCACAAGGAGAGAGACATATACTCCTTCGTCGCATAGGGCAAAGACAATTACTAAGGCAATTGCAAAGTTTATTGCACAAGTACTATGGAAATGGGTATCATGCCTGGTGACAAGGCATGATACCCATTTCCATAGTTGAAGATGAAGGGTTTTTATAAGTAAATAAATGTCTTGACCCCAACTTTAAAGTCCCTAGCAAGACCTATTTCATGAAAAGCATTATGCCAGACATGTTTTCAGAACTGACGAACTTGTTGAAACAAAAAATTGACAATTCATGGGCTATTAGTCTTACAACAGATAGCTGGACTAGTCGTGCCACAGCCAGCTACACCACAATAACAGCACATGTCACTGACAAGGATTTTCATTTAGAGTCATTTGTTCTTCAAACCCGTCAAGTTACAGTCAGTCATACAGCTGAAAATCTGTCTGAAGAATTGAAGTTGGCCATTGACGAACGGAATTTGAAATTTTTTGGCGATTTAGCCATCACCACAGACAATGCCGCAAACATTGTTAATGCCGTGAAACTAACGGGCATGCAACATAACAGATGTCTCGTGCATGTGCTAAATTTGTGTGTAAAAAGGGGACTGAAATATGGGAGTGTCATTGAAGTTGTGAAAAAGGTGCGCAGAATTGCGGGGTATTTTCACAAAAGCAGTACGGCTGCGGCAAGATTAGCGTCAACGTCCAAAGCCTTGTTGAGAAAGTCCCACAGGTTTATCCATGATGTTGACACAAGATGGATTTCGACTTTCGACATGCTTGACAGGTATATAAAAGGCTCTTTTTTGTTGCTTATCTTGTTTTTAGATAACTAAAAACTTATTTCCATTGACATTTTGGATGAAAGTTGTTGTTTCTATTTTAAATATGTTAACAAATGAAACCATATTAAATTTTTTGCTTATGATTGTCATCTTTTCCGAGGATTTGTCCTACAATTTTTAACATATTTTATGGTTTGTTAGGAAAGAGAAAGACTTTTGTATTTCTACCATATCATACTGTTACAGTTATTGTAAAAGAAATAATGGACGAACAACATTTTTCCCGTACCGATACTGTCCTAGCCAGTGCTCGCGCTGCAAGGATAATAACATTTTGATTAACGATATTAACATATTCTATTTAGTTATAAATATCGATTGTCATTTCTGTATATGACTTTGTTATTGATGTATAATGTGCGTATTTACTTGTCTGGATGCAATAAATATTGTTATTGTCAATGTTGTTTTTGTGGCTAATGACTTTTGTAATGGTGTTGTCGTTATTGCTTCGGTCGTTGCGTCTGCTGTTATTATAGTTTAACGAATGTACTCGTTTAGACTAGAATGGCATGATCTGCAACATCATTTGATGTGTATCAAGGGTCACTTATACAGGGGTGGATACATGCTATGTGTTGCAGTCGTCTTATGTGTGACATATGGTTGTCTGTTCAGTCTAAGCTCGAAGACCACTGGAAAAAAGGAATTTCCAAAACATTTCATTTGATTCCACACACAACTATTTGTAGTACAATAATTATAGAAACTATGGTGATAATTCGGGGACGGTCTTTGACGTTGATGTAGTCCTGTTTTGAAACTATGCTCGTTTGTGAGATATTATATCAAGAACATTAAATACATTTTATTTCAAAACAAAATGTTAACCCATCTTTGTTTTGTTCATAAGAGTGTCTGCTGGTCTCAAAGAACCATGATGTTTGTCCCTCATACAAAAAGTATGCTGTGGTTAAGGAAATTAAAGTGGATTTGAATAGAAGTTTTTAAAGACAATACTGGATGACTTGATTCATCATTACTTCCCTCGGACTGTAAGACATGTGTGTTGTGACAGGAAAATGAAAAATGTAATTGGCGACGTCATAGCCATCAACAAAATATTTCGTAATTATTCGAACTTGAATATACGCGTTTTCATTGCCAAACCTGATCGTGTCCGTATTGTGAAGAATGACAAAGAATGGTACTCGCTTGCATGCGTCGATTGCAATGTGGTAGCCTATACCTGCAAATTAAAACGGAGCCGGTGGAGCGATGTATTTTTTATGTTTGGTTCTATGTACTTATATTAACGTCTCCAAAAGACTTCAATCTGTTCTTATATAACATATTACTATTGGGCGGATGTTTCCGGTGTTTTAAAATGTAAAGGTTTTCACATTGAAAAATACATAACAGTTTTCAGCAACTAATGGGTTTGCTTTTGTTTAAACCATTTATGTATTTTCATTTTACGCAACTCTTTTATTGACCGATGTCTCAAGTACACACTTAGCCAAGAATATGTTTGTGAACATTGTTAAAGCGGATACCATTAAGCTGTTGGAAAGCTCGACCCTTTTAAATAGTAAAATATATAAAACGTGGCGAGTATCTGTCAAGCTGTTTTAAATATGTATGCTTCCTAGAAACTTCTGTTGTATATTTGTATTCTTGCAACTATAGCTAGTATGTTAACATATGTTAAAAGGTTCTTAAATATTTATGTTTGGGTCAATGATATGACTAGTTGACGTTAAGAAGAGAAACAGAAAGGTCTATGTTCCTACAATAACTGCCAATACACTAACATGGCTATCTTTCTTGGCCAGTTTATAACAATATTAATTATTTTTCTTGTGACCATCACTTTGTGTACGGCAAACATTCAAAGTGTGATAACTAGGTTTACCGAGAAGAAAAGTGTGGCGACAAGTCATACAACGTTGCAGAAAATTTCAAAAGTTAGGTGCGTGGAAAAGTGTAACAAAGAAAGACAGAACGGTATGTGTACTATTGCAGGATATAACAAAGCTACACACACGTGTTTCCTGAGCGTCGATGACCCGCAGGACGTCTTGGACACCACAGATGACATGGCTGGTGTCTTCTTCTACGAACCGGCAACCACTGGTAGAATTTATATTATTGAATAAATTAGTTAAAACTTAAATAATTAATTTAGTGGGAATGTTTTTTGCAAACAAAAACCTTGATTAAGGTAAATGTGTTAAATGGATCGTCTAGTAAGTTTTTACTCGACGGTAGTATCGTCATCTATACATATCGATGTAATTTAATGAAAACATGTTTAACAGACTCCTTGCACACTGTTTTAAAATTTTAAAACGACCCCGTGCACAACTTTTATTATTGAGAATCTCGTTGACCGTGGTTGAAGTTCATTTGAAAATAGGTTGTTTTTGTATATTCATATATTCGTTTGGATTTGGGGTTCCAATATGGCCGCTTTTCCTGTGATGGTTCCCGATTTCTTTATATTATAATTATACACTGTATCGTAAATGTTGAGAACCACCTATACTAACTTCCAAAATGTTGACGTCAGATAGGGAGGGTTTTCCCGGGAAACACTCTTTTCCATATTTTTGTAGGCCATAGTCTCGGGTTATGGTTAAGCAATAATTTGTTTCATCTGATTTAATATGCGAAAATGAATGCGATATTTATCTTTGCCGCATAAGCTTACCATGCTATAGGTAAACAACGACCTCTGAGACACCATAGATCGGCTAGTCCATTCAAATAGGAGTAGCAGTATTTTTCTATATTTAGCTTCAGTGAGGTAGCCAAATCATATTTAAACATTTATTCATAAGGCTATTAACGCCGCTGACCATTCAAGCATGTTATCACAGTGCATACCGTACTTGCCTAGCACCCAGGCAACTGGGGTTCGAATCCTCACGTCCGCTCAACTTTTTTATCTTATTTTTTATTATAACTAAGTTGTTCGTTTTTCTTATGTTTTAATGAATTAATATAAATAAAATTATTCATTTAATATTTTTTATTTAAGAAAGTCATATAAAAACAGAAACGATTTACAAAAATATGGAATTTGAAACATAAATGCAATCGTCGCAACTTGAAAAACTTTGTAGTTCGTGTAGGACTCGAACCCGTGTCAAATTGGGGAAAAAGTCAACAACGCGCGCTAATCGACTGAGCTACGAATTCACATGGCTGTCGCGTTGCAAATATAGTATATACACTGTGTCTCATCTGTGTATAAATCAGATAGGTTAAATATCTATACCTTTTCAATACTTTACCTATTTTGATGAACATAAACTAACCGGGGTTATGGTCACGTCTCAATGCGTAATGTTTACCTATACATCGTATTGTTATATTTATTTGACAACAAAAATAAACACTTAGGTGTGAAAACTAAGCTATGGCCATAGTGACTCTGTGACCTATGGAAAAGAGTCGCCCCCTTCCGGTTTTCCCAGGGGCTACTAAAACCCGGGACCCGGGATCGGCTTGCTAATGATGCTTTTATATAAAAATATTCAACGATTCCATTACATAATTTGTGTAAATATCATTGAAATAAAAAAAAATTATAAGCTTCAACACATATGCATGATATAATGAAATGCCTGAAAATCTTCTAATGCACATTTGTGTTCACATTTTCATGAAAATAAAAGATTTACCATACACTTCGAAAACATACTTAATTTTCATAATTTTAGCCGTGTCATTATAATCATTTAAATATTCCATTACATATTTTGTCTACATATCATTTAAACAAAAATGATGACCTTCATTACATGTTCATAATATTACAAAATGTTAAAAGATCTCCAAATCCACATTTGTGTTCAAACTTTCAGGAAAATAACAGATTTAAAACATATGCTTGTAATTGTCCTATTACCTCACCTGAGCAGTTCATTGTGATTAGTCTCAGAACTGATACCCAATTACGTTTTTAATTGCATTTCACTCCATTGCATTTCTTACGTGGATCTACAGTGAGTATCTACAGTGAGTACCGAGGTGTTCCGAAAACAAGTTAGAGTTATGAAAGTCAGAACTACAGTGTGATGTGTCATCAACATTTTGGTAATGGACTTACTGTGTACCAATTGTGACTAGCATTCATAAAAGTTCCCAAATGTCTCACAAAAAAACAATTAAAACACTCACTACAACTTGGCAACCCTTCCTTTTTAAAGGAAATTTTATTTTCATCTCATTTTATTAAAATGTCTTTTTTTTTCAAAGTGAAACTTATATTTTTCTACAATGGGTATATTTGTTCATCAAAACTCTGGTGAAATGTTCAATGTTTATCTGATCATCTAAGGATACTGCTATTTTTGTGCCATATTGAGAATACATTGTCACGGCATACACTTTACAGAATTTAATTCCTGTATATTTTGTATGAACATTATTTGCGTTTATCAATATGTGTGTTTTAAATATTAACTATTTTATGTTTATTTATTGCTAACTTTAACACTGGTCCAGGAGTAAAACGCCGCGACATAGTAGTTTTCTATTAGTTTATCGACGTCGCGCTGACTAATCGACGTACTTGTATATCGTTTACGTGGTCATAACAATACGCCGTCATGTATTCCTTTAGGAAATAATAAGTCAACATAAAAAAGCATGAGTTTTTGTTCATAATTTACTAAATAGTATCTACCATTAACCAAAACATCGAATGGATAGTCTGTTAAAGCATATGGATAATTGCTCCTCTTCACAACCAATTACTTTTCCGAACAACAATGTTTCGTTTAATAAAACGTCTATGCGCATACGGCAAATGAAATTATTATAAAATAATGAACTGTCTTGAAATATTTTTTGAAATCACAATAGGCACAGGAATGTGACCTGAATAAACAATTGTTTATACTTTTCGCCTCAGTCAAGATCAGATGCAATTTTTGTAATATTTTAGTCAAATTGTCAAAGTCTATTTTGGATTATTTTGTTTTCATATATGTAAAGGGTATAGATTAAGGTTACAAAGTTTGTAAAGAAAAACTGATTATTGAAAATATTTTTTACAATTGATATCAAAATAAAAGCAAAAAATAAACTACACATATATGTTTAAAAACTTATTTGTAAAATATTTTTAAATAAAATCATTAAATGTCAAACTGTTATTAGTAAGTACTAGTATTAAACTAAATTATTTTACTAAAGTCAAACAGAAGAAGTCATTAAAAAATTTTTTTTGCCTAATATGTTAAACTTTTTACAAGGACTTTAAGATCTTACTATACATAGTTTACACAATTTAAAAGACACATAACCTGAGTGAAAAAATATGGGCCTTGTGAGAAACTGTAAAAAAGTACGATTACAAGGATATATAATTTACTAGTAAAAGCCTCACAGTAATGAAGTTATGTGTCAACTAAATAACATTTAAAATGAAACTGAATTTTCTACGGACAGGACATTATGTATGTATAATAATAAAACACACTTTAGCTCTGTTTTTTATCTATGTTTAAAACGTTTTGCAGAGCTATACAACAAGATAAACAAATTGAACAATTGAGACAAGTGTGAAAGAGAAAAAAAATGTTGGAAAAATGGCACTTTCTATGAGGATAAAGAAAATAACATGTATTTTATATAGACCGTAAAAAGTTCATTAGTTTACCGTACCATGTACTAGTTGATATTCTAAACAAAGTGTGCATCAACCTATGCTCGAAAAAACATTTAAAATAAAAAAATCAAAGTTACTTATTCATTTATAAATAACAATCAGGATCATATAGTCTACGGACAGGACAATTTTCAGATATATAAGCGAACTACTTCAGTATACAAGTTTGTTTTGCAACTAAGTATTTGTGTGAGAGGGGTATTCCAAAACATGTATATCATTAACATGTCATTGTTAAAAATATGGCCATGGTGAGCTTTTGTGGCTGGCCTTCTTCCATCGTGCGTTGTCCATCAAATGTGTCTGTCAGGCATCAACACTTATTCAAATCTCTCACAAAAAATAATGCTAGATTTTTACATAATAGCACAGGAATAAACATTGGGTGCTAACCCAAACAAAGTAGGCCAAACAGTTCTGCTTGATTGCATACATAAGTCAAAAGTAATATTAATAGTAAGGTCATAGGTGGGTGAAAACGTTTCTGAAATTCAACAAAAGGAAACAATGTGTGTAAAACACAAGGCCCAGCGCATAAAGTTTGTATTTTGCTACCATTATCAAGAGGTCTTCTACCATCACGTTCTGCCCTAGGATCAAAAATAGTTGCACCATAGGTCACAATTTTACATTGAATGATATTTGAAAATCTATAAATTACTATTTCTCCTAAATGCTTGACCCAAGTTTATGAAACTTCACAGGAATAGTCCATGGAGACACTACAAAAATTGTTAAAATGGTTCTGTTTTATTGCATAAATAGGTCACAAGATCTAGAAGGGGTTTCAAAATTCCATTTTTTAATAATATTTCATCTAAATCCACAAGGCACACAACGTTTATATTGTTGCGAGCGTTGCTACTTCGACTTATGGAGTTATGAGTTGTTATGGAATATTATTTATCAGTGATGTACACTGGCGTTTTCAGTTAGAGCCTGTTATGTAATAAACCTTTCTTTAACCTACTGACCGAATTAATTATGACCGGGCAGAGTCACACAAAAGTTCAAACAAATGATTTTAATTTTAGAAAATGGTCCAGTATAAACAAAGTTCACAAAACAATTAAATGATAAAGAATAAAACAAAAAGTGCTCACATCAGAAAATGAAATTGACAAAAGTGTGATGTTATTTATGAACAAAAGAATGTGAGGGCAAGCCTAATAGAACAAAAATATCTTAATCATAATAAGTTACAGCAGGGCAAAGCCAAAGTGCAACATGCTTATGTTATAATTTTGACCCAAGGTGCAAGTGTTGTTGCAATGACTAGTGATAGACAATTTGTAAGATCTTTCTCTGCAGTAGAGTTATAACTCTGTTTTCTCTTCTTATGATGGTGTGAGACAGCTCTGGTTTCTCTTCTTATGATGGTGTGAGACAGCTCTGGTTTCCCTTCTTATGATGGTGTGAGACAGCTCTGGTTTCTCTTCTTATGATGGTGTGAGACAGCTCTAAGTATGAAGAGTAGTTGTATAAGGTCAAGGTCATATGTAGAATGCTGCACCTCTGAGATGGTTCTAGTAGGGTGGTTCTTCTTAGTTGTTGTTGGTCTAGTGATCAGGAGCTGAATGCTTCAGCAGAGCAATGCACTGGCTTTTATACTCAGACTTAGTGGTGGGTAAAATGAATAGCCTAATATTATTGGATGAAAATGCCTTGCCCTCTAAACTTTTAGTCAACAATAATAGAAACACAATGTATTTACATGAAAAGACATGAAATAATTATAAACATTTTATAAAAGTAAACGTTTAACAGAATAAAATGTAATAAAAATAATAAAAATGGCAGTAAATAATTCAGTTGACCTCTATGGTATAACATTCCTCTTAGTCAATGTCCAAAATGAACTGATCTTTACATGGGTGAATTTTTAGTTATTCAAGAATGTTCAAACACAGAAAATATATACAGTAAAGGAC
>Ga0224511_10003477_pt1 | contig 11365 bp, 7 predicted proteins | sample SF_May12_sed_USG_2_FD_169988 | JGI IMG/M metagenome (GOLD analysis project Ga0224511, IMG submission 169988) | Sediment microbial communities from San Francisco Bay, California, United States - SF_May12_sed_USGS_8_1 | ecosystem: Environmental > Aquatic > Marine > Sediment | place: USA...
GTAGATAAAAAATCATCATCATCATCATCATCATCATCAACAACAACAACAACAACAACAACAACAACAACAACAACAACAACAACAACAACAACAACAACAACAACAACATAATAATAATAATAATAATAATAATAATAAAAATAATAATAATAATATTTTTTTTTATATTTATTTTACAACGGTAACACATTTGATAACAAATATATACAATGTAAGAATACATATCATATTTAATGTGGCCGTCGAAGGAACAGGTAAAATATGAAATGATGGCAATGAAACGTAATACAATGGTTAGTATGAATGATACAACATGTTAATATAAAGGTTCAAAGTTTATTTGTATAATATCCAGAATGTCCTAGACACATGAGGCATATTTACACACATTTATATTATGGCAGAATAGTGAACATGTCTATATAAAACATATAGGTATAATTAAAACATACATATTAATATTGAGCACATATTGATTACATACTCTATACAATGATGTGATGATAATAAACATTAACAAATAAACATAAACAAAACAAACAACAACAACACAATACTACTGTATAATGTATAAGATCATATTTACTTGACATGCACCCATTCACCTGCTAATGAACAACAACAATGCTAAAAAATATTGATCAATCAAAACTACAAGTACGTCTTGATACAAATATCAAATTCTCAATAAAGTTAACAGCAAAAAAACACACACGCACGCACGAACGCACGCACGCGCGCACGCAATTAAAAACAAAACACAGCAACAACAATAATGCAATGCACATCACAAGGTATTATAGTTTTACTGACTATAAATATTTATTGAACTTTTTCTTAAATTTAATAAGTGTTTGTAGATTATTTACATGAGGTGGACTTGTTTTCCATATTGGTTTGCTGATATGGAATATGTTTGAAAGTTTTTAGTCGATCTTAATTCATAATGGTCATTGTTAGCGAATTGCAATTGGTCTTCAACTTTAACTTTATACTGCCCAAGGTAAATTCTGTCTACATAAAGCAGATCTTCAACATATTTTGGAACAATATGTTCTCTTGCTTGTTATCTTAATACACCTGTGTGATTAATACATGTTTGTTTATAAGTTAAACAGTGCATATCTTTTAACGCTTTTGTATCTATTTTACTCGAAGACTTATATAAAACAATCCCGGCTTTTCGTTTTGGAGACCATTTCATTGTGGTTTGCATTATTTTACTACTGCCCGATTATGGACAATAGTTATCAAAAGTAGATTGTATATATGCATTAAAAAACATAACTTTCATATCATGAGTTAAATATCCGTTTTAAAAGTGCTATTTTAGTATTTACTTTCTTGCTTATGTTTGAGGTTTGGTGTGTCCACGAAAAAGTGTTATGATCTATATATAAATAAAAAAGCCAAAAAGCCTTTTTACTTCTACATTTTTCAATTTGTGTGTTGCCGATATTGAAGTTTAGGCGATTAAAAAACTAAATTTATATTTCTGTGCAATGGTACTTTAAATTATAGGAGCACAATTTTGTGATAAACTAACTTTCTTAAGGTCAAGGTCGACCGTGCCTACATAATTACCAGAGTCAACATCTTTTAACCAAAAATCTATAAGACGCGTAAGCGCTGTGTAGCAAGAATGATTTTGCTTGAAGCCAGACTGCTTACTATGTAGAACGTCATATTAATTGAACTACTCTTGCAATTGATTAGATATATAACGTTCAAATATTTTTAAAAATTATATTATATATTTATTATAAAACAACCACAAAAAACGACAAAAGCTTCCTTTAAAGAATCTGGGAATATGTATGCATTTCTTGATACATTTATTAATAATAGATGCTAACGATACTGTAACATTGTCCCTACAATATTTTAAAATGTTGGGTCCAAACCATCTATAGCAGTAGACTTACATGCATCAAGTGTGTCTATCAGGTGTTGGACATCTAGATCAGTAATATGTTTTATGTCTAACTAAGCATACACCACTATCTTTTCTTTGAGCTATTTTTAATGTAAACAATATTGTTTTCTTCAAATTTAAATTTCTTCACAATTAGTGAGGTGTTCACAAAATATATGTTTAATTCATTTCGAATAGTTTATGAATACTTTCCCCAATGCAGTTTGGAATAACGATAAAATTACCCTTGTAATCGCCTGAATTTTCCAGAGGAACATTTTAGTTGCCAAAAATAGATCGGTTATAAAATTGTTTTTTAAACTCTTTTTAATCATTGAAAATATGTTTTGTTTCTTTGAATTTTATAATCATTCATCATTGTCTTTTTGTGTAGTTCGTCTCTTTAAAACATAGCTACTTTAATTTCGTAGTTAGCCATTCAGGTTGTTTGTCGTATTAAACTCCTTTTTCTTTTACAGGTTTTGCCAATTTGACATTGCTGAACATTTTATTATGGTTATTAGGTAAACACTTGTATTAATAGTCCGAATAACATGACTTTCCATGTCTACAATGTATAACCATAATAAAATGTTCAGCAATGCCAATTGCCAATTTTGTAATTAATTTGGGGGTCTGAAGAAAAAACTTTATTATAAAATGTTTAGTATTCCTTTATTTTATTTTAAGTTATATCGACTCAAATTTATTGGATTCTAAATCATATCGGCCTCTATAAATTTTATTGTTTTAATATATACTATAATTCCGCCATCCCGCTGTTGTAATTTATATCTTCTTTTAAACTGAAAATGTTTGACACGGAGTGCGTTATCATCTACACGCTGTCTTCTGTAATTAGTGGGTTTCGGCTGGCTGTGCTGTCTCCCCTACTTACTCTCTTAGGGCTGGCTTTTTTTGCTTTTCTTTCCATTCCCCTATTTTAGGGAGACAGTTACATATAAAAAGCATTTTAAATATTTTAGGTTAAATATATTAAACGGTATATACTTTTTGGATTCATATTAAACATATTTAAATATAAATGGTTTTAATTGGTAAATGGTTTTGCCAAAAGTGTAATTAAAAATATTTCCCACATAAGGTATGATACTTAAATAAACATTTACTTTTTTGATATAAGGGTTATGTGAGTAAAGGATTACAAACCATTTACATGTTACTCGAATAACTGCAATACTACAGGCGAGACCGACAATACTTCCAACAATAACTCCAACTGAAAAAGATTATTAATTGGAATGAATTTTTATAATGACACGCCATGTCCTACAACAATAACGACCACTATGAATCTGAATCAATGATAAGTGTTCTGTCTTTCAACTGATACACATATTAAGACGAACACTTGTTTAGAATCTAACTACATGTACATAATAATATATGTTTCCAAAACGTGTTGTAGGAAAATATAATAAAACATTTTTAAGTTCTTTCAAAATCACGACATTCATGCATATGAATCCATGAAAATGATTTTAATGTTAAATGTATACTTAATATATTTAAATATTTATTTTGAAGATAACAACATTTATTAATATTTCTTAACACTGTTAATTGTATTGTAGTACCTTTCCATAGTTCCACACTTTCAGTGGACTGTGGTTGTTGTGTTGTTGATATTATTGATGATACTGTCTTTGATAGGACTGTCGTCGTTGGCGTTGATCGTTCTGTTTTACACGGGAATAAGAAACAGCCATAGTTATCATTTAAAATGTCGCTCATAATAAATTCAACAATTACTAGAATGAATGTTACTGTTGATATTGCCAGTGAGATTGTTATTTTTAAGAAATTAGAAATAAGTTTTGATTTCATGGAATTTTTTTCCATAACTTGTTAATTTCGATCACTATTTTATCTAACATTGTTCCGTTACTAACTATAACAAAATAATATGATGCAGTTAGATCACGTTGAACCAAAACATAGTGTTACTTAAAACAGCTTCCCTTCGGCTTGCATGGTAATTCGGGCAAAAATATCGATATTTGTTTTTACGATACACTGTAAATGCTTAAGTTAAAATAAATGTATGTTCTGTTCTGTTCTGTTCTGTTCTGTTCTGTTCTGTTCTGTAGTATGGGAAAATTTCCACTAGGTTATTCTGTAATAATACTCCAGTACGAAACTGTACCGGGATACTCTAGTGCAATACCGTTATAGAATCCGTTTTGATCTCATCAATCTCTTAATTGTAAAGAACCCAATGATCCTAACAATAAAGTTAGTCATAATATATTCCCAGTATGTTAGTCATTATAACAGTCATTATCTAGAATATTTATAGTTCACAGTGACATGCTGTTTGTTAAAGATATAAACTTACCAAAACACAAATAATCGTTTATTCTGAATGTCTGTTGGGTCTTGGTGTTCTGCGTGCTTTTGTGCTGTTCTGTGGGTTTGTTTTTGTACGGGACATTTTGTCAGGGTGCTCTTAAACTTGACATGCTAACATTGTTTACAACATTCTTTCTTTGAACATCTCTTTAATTAATATTACATTAACCAAAATCTAAAAATACTCTTCTTTAGAATATAAAACTTTTCTGTTCTAAGTTTTTATTTCTTTGAAATCAGTGCACACATTCTCATTCAAATGAAACATAAAACATGACAACAAGATTCATGTTGAAGTACAAAAATAAATAAACTGATTGTCAAAGTGTTTTTTCAGATGGGAAATAATAGCTGTAGGAAAGTTGAAAGTATATGTATTGATAGAGAGTCTGTATGTGTGAAGATGGAGTAGCGTATATCCAGGAGTAGATGTTTTTGCTAACATTGGACAGTGTTCCTCTAAAAAGGTGTTTTATACACTTGCCAATTGGCTGTATACTCATTAAGTTTATTATTCATTGTAGCTATGACATCTTCAACCATCATTCTGTCCTTGACAGGTATAACAAACTGTGATAACTGGTATTTGATTTAGACATTTCGATCTAAAAATAAATCACTTTACTAGAAGTATAAGGTTGTTGGCAATCCAAGTGTTTGTTTCACTCTTTTCCAGTATGTTGCAAAAAATACCACTATATATTGGAAGTTTTTTTGTTGTGCTGAGTGTTTCAAGAATTTGATTGATAAAAGCGGTCCAAGATTGTGTATGTGCTCACATTCTTAAAACATGTTGAAAAAAATCAGGATTAGAATGACAAAAGTCGCAAAGACTGGAGGAAGCTATTTTACATTTAAATAGAAACGCTTTATTAGGAACTATGCGGTTGAGAATTTTAAATTGATATTCTCTAAGTTTTGTTCCGTTAGTCAGTTTTATCGGCTGTATATACAAATATTTTCAGTCAATATTATCTTCCATTAACGTTGTTTTCCATTTAGCGTGTGCCTTTATTTCGTGTGGCGCCTTTTGTTTGATTAATGTTTGGTAGACATGTTTACATAGTTTTATGTTTTGATTGATTTTATCAAAAAAGTAAGTTGGTGCGGTGTAACCTATATCTTCTACTTCCATTTTAGCCTTTATGTTGCCTAAAATTGAACTTTTAAGTGAATTGTATTACAAAAAAGTCGGAGATGGGAATATCGTTTAAGGCAGAGAAGTAATTAAAATCTTAAAACTTTTTATTTCTGAAATCGTAAAAGTGTTCAATGAATTGTATGCCTTTTCGGTACATGTACCAACTATCAAAATAGAATGCTTTACCATTCTTCTTACAAATATCAAAATGGTTCCATACTACTTGTTTTCCCAACATTTATACTTTCATTATGTTTACAAAATATCCAAGCATGTATAACTTCAGTAAGAACTTGTGAAGATATAGTTGTTTGTACATTGTTTACCGATAAGTTACAACTAAACATTAGGTCGCCACCGTAAGGTTTGAGTTAACGTTCATATAATTGTGATATTGCACAATTAGAAAAATTCAAACGTTTATCCAAGCTATTTCGAGACCATGTATGTATGATTCAATATCTATCATTTTGAGTCCGCCGTCTGGGTAGTCCTGTATTAGAAGGTTACGTGCAATTTTGTCTGGTTTTGAGTCCCAAAGAAAATCGTTAAATAGTGAATGAATATTATTGATGTATGATTTTTCTGGGTTTTGTTATATTCTGTCTTCTCATAGGTTCGGCCACTAAAGCATTTGTTCATGTACTGTTTGGTTATGTTTAGCATTAACTGATTGTAAATTCCGGTATTTTACTGCCACATGTATTCTTCTGACCATTAATGCTTATTTTGTTTCAAAAACACCTGAAAACTGTATTATTTGTGTCTAAATATTTATCAACAGGAAATCACAAAAAGGTCAAGGTGATTCTCATACATTCGTGATTTTTTATTGGCCGATAATTTTAGCGCTACGAGACATGCAAATTAATTTGCAAAAGCAATCACATGCTACAAAATATATGTGCTGAGTCATGAGAAAACCTGCATTAATGACATAAAAAGTGATTCTCAGTCTTTACATACAACTGCACATCAAACTGTGCTAAACAAATACTGAAATTTCATGCAGCTATCTTGAATAGTTGTAAAATATGAGCATTTGAATAAGTACACTGTTGTAAAATTCAAACATGACGTCAAAACATTATCAATGAAAATACACAAGTGCCGACTTGTTCGATTAATGGTAAAATCCATTTTTTTCTTTCGTTTGGTTTATGTTATATCGGTGGCTGCCGCCCCTGAACCCCCGTTTTTATGTTTGAGGCGAGGAAGAAAATGGCCGCCATTTTCTTTTTGGTTTATTCTATCATCGCAACGGAAGCGCACCTGCTCTGTCCGGTCAAATATGCGCAGAAGTGGTAAACAAACTCGTACCGGAAAACTGCAATCTATCCAAAGGTTTAGTTATAAAATGTTCTAAATATCTCAAATCTAAGTTACAGGTTACCCAGAATAAGCTCATCAGGTTTGTTTTGAACCTCGAGCCCAGATCGCATATAGGAAATGAGGATTTTATTAAACTTAACTGGTTACCAGTATCTGATAGGGTGGATCAAGTTACCCTCTGTCATGTTTTTAAAATGCATCATAACTTGTGAGGGGCAATAAACGACCGGTTTTGAGGCCAAGTTATCAGTAACCCTGGAATCGACATGGGCCTTCTCTGACTATTGGCTCATATGTGTAAAATTGTCACCAATGAGTTTTCTGTAAATCTTCATAACTAAGTACTTGACGACTGCAGTGTTCAAAGCCTTTTAAAAAGTAAGGGTCATTTAGGAGCCAGTTTGGGAACAAGTTGACAATTTGGACAATTTGGATTCAATTCTTGACGAAAAATAGGGCCTAAGGTGGGCTAGTTAGGATCATGTTGATCATTCGTGACCTCAAAATAAGTTGACATTATTGTTAACTATTTACTATTATTAATATCGCTGAGGTCATTTGAGGGACGAGTACGTCCAGAAAATGGCAAATAATCCCAACCATAGCTACTGGGCGATGGGTACATTTTGCTTAGTAGGGTTATTATCAAATTAATCGGCTTTGTTTGGAACTCTGAAGGTGGTTGGTGTTGCATTTTGGCGCTTAGTTCATCTTTTACAGCAGGTGGATAAAATAAAACTGTTGTGTAGTCATATTTGTCTGGTCCCCAGGGATCATGGAGTGTACATTTATGTTGTTAACATTTGAAAATGGAGTTCCGCTCATGCGCTAGGGGGCGTCAGTGGTGTGGCATCATTCATTACTACTGATGAACTGCTTCAATAAAACCGAGGCTGCTGTTTTCCCGTGCAGGCTATGCATCCTGAGGGCTTTCCCTTTCATCAGTTTATTATTATATCTGTTCAACCATGGTAGTAAATGATGCCACAACTCTTACGCCTATTAGGACATGAGCAGAACAAAACATTACTACACAACGACGTAGTTAAAGACGGCATTTAAAAACCGCCAAATAAGCACTAGCCAAGAACGGAAGCAGAAGTTAGTTAATCTGAATGTGAAAAAGGGAAGATCACATGAAGCATACCTTGCCCGAAGAATAAAAATAGAGAAAATTAGCATATTTAATACCTGGAGCCCAGGAGATGTTAAATCCATGGCCGGATATGTAATAGTTTGATATGAAACGAAGCGTCACATTTCGGTCATGCAGCGGTATCGTATCGTAACCTTGTCCACATGTGTTTAGGATTGATTTATTCCAGCTTAATACCTGCAATAATACAAATATTTGTATCAACTTTTGTTTTCATCAAGAAATATCAAGATATAAAATAAACGTATACACTTAGTACTGCTGTAACTATAACTACTGTTTTTATCTGGTGAATATTGAACTCATGACACCTGAATTAGTCCGACGCTCTCACGATTGAACTAAACTGTTACGGAATCTACTACATTTGTACAACTACTACAACTTCTAGTATCCTTACATTTGCTCTAAAAATAATATTGGGAAAGAGCTTGGTTCATTAACCACTTAATGTTAAAACACCTCACTTCAGCAGAAGTTGAAGCATGTAATTTAAGGAATAAAATAAGCAATCACTTAATAAATTCTGAACAAACAATGAATTGAACTGATTTTATAGGGACAAAAACCGCAAGTACATTTCAGGTAACTTTGTTAACAGAGTCCGTAACTTAAGAATTTAACATAAAATAACTATTTTAAAGAAAAAAAAAGGTACAATTAAAATGCAAAAGTTTACTTACATTACACGTTACATAAATAGATCAAAATAAACCATCTTTAACAATTTAATATGCTTCCTAATTGTGTAATGTTAATATCAACATTCCAAGTATATATTTTAGGATTATGAAGGTTCGTTATAAATGTAATTATTCGGTCGTTTAAGAATTTTTTCGAATTGAAAGAATCTTATCAATTTAAGAAGCTAACACATAAACTTTCATGTATGCGCATTCTGGTCAACATATACTGTTAAGGATATTTTTATAACATGCAACTTTTAAAAATTATGATAGATCCTGGATGTTGAGTACAGTTTCGTTCGATATTTACAGTGAATTCTCGACATTACGATATGTCTGGTATCAGAGTCGGAATACGAATTTGTCAGTTATATTGAATGATAATTCAGTTTCATAGGATTGCTCCTGACAAAAATGTCGGTATATGAATTTGTCATAATATTGAGTGTCGTTGAAATGAGAATTCACTGTATAATAGAAGTGTTATGAATTTATATGACTAAGTTATTCTCACGCGAATCTATGATTTTGTATAATGACTTATACTTCAACCGTCATCACATTCTGTGTTTTTCTCTACCCCCTCCCCCTCCCCTGTCACAGTTCAGGCCCCCTCCCCCTAAGTCGAATCCTGGATCCGCCACTGATTCTCATATGAACCCCTAAGTCGAATCCTGGATCCGCCACTGATTCTCATATGAATCCCTAACTCGAATCCTGGATCCGCCACTGATTCTCATATGAATCCCTAAGTCGAATCCTGGATCCGCCACTGATTCTCATATAAATATTTTTATGAATATCTTTAAAACTTAGTACAAAACTAATAAAATCGTTGTGTTGCATTGAGTATTTGTATGATAATTAAACCTTGTATTGTTAAATAAATGTTGAAAAACGATGGCAATCCAATAAAAAAAATTGTACCAGAGCACTGGTCAGCCCAATTTTAAAACTTACATTAATTGAAGCTCATTTGAATAAACACGCCAATAAAATAAAAGAGTTTCTGGGGCTGGGTTGTGCCGAAATTTAATTTTTGGTTAAATAGCCAAAATTCACATATTTTTCGAATTTTTGTTAAAAATAGGGGTCTAAAAATAGAATTATTAACACGGAAAACATGCACTGATAGCAGTCAATTTAAATGTTTTAAAGAGTTTAAGGGTAGAAGTAATAAATAAGAGTGGGAAACAATAAATTAGGTTTAATTATTCTTTTCCTAAATCTTGGGCAAAAATCCATAGTTAGTGAATCTAGCTCTTTGAGGTGAGTACAAGTGTAAACACACACAAACCTCGATCTTGTCGCAACTACAGTCTGAACAATTAAGCACATTATAATCAATGTTGAGTACTACAGGCTCAGGGGTTGATGTTTCAATTGTCCATGACCTAAAATGGCTGGGATAGTACAATTGTTGTCCACTTGGAAATGAAAACCAGCCTTTGGATGTTGTGTTTATAACGTCCTCTGTCATAGGTACTGTGTAGACCAAAAAATGACAATAAATACTTAAATTACATGAGGCGAAGGTCGAAATTATAACTTGCGTTTTAAAGGCAGATGAAATCGATAAAGTTGGGCTCGGAATTAATAATTTACACAAATAGATTTCGTAAGAGAGCATCAGATTTAAGCATGCATAGTATGTACATGTGCTTACGGTTCTGGCAAAATGACGGCAATGCTTGTGAACAGGATTCCAGGGCTAGAATGTCAAAGATGCTATTTGGTGACGTTTGGTTGCGAATCTTAATACACTCCCGGCCAGATTCAAAACCTAAATAAAAATAGTTATTTTGAAATTTACACGAATTATATATTAACGACTATATTGGGCCAAAATATTTACAATTACCTGTAACTTAGATATTAAAATGATATTTCTTTATAAAACATTGCTGCATTTTTGCTTACGCATATTCTTCCTTAAAAACCTCAACATTATCAACTGGAATTATGTCAATAAAAAAAGTTGTAAATGAGTAATTACATAAATTACTTATGTATAAGGGCCTATCCGTTGCCTACCTTACCTATGTAAACTGTAACCAGATTGGTAGACCCACATTCGTCTGCCTGGTTTCCCGGACATTTTCCGTCGCACACACCATAAAACTCCTTGCTACTGTTGACCCTTTCAAGACAATAACACGTCGTGCCCTTTAAACATGGGCAAGTGATTAGCATTATTAACATTTGAGAACAATCAGTTACCATCACCATGTTTTCTAAGAACATTGTACATCTCTCAGATTCAATTAAAATTACATGCACTTGCATTCACATGTTTATGGGAGTTCTTGATTACAAAGTTAGACATAATAATAAAGGAAACTAGTGTTATGGAATTTTTAAACCACCGTCTTAGCGTCTATACTAAATATGCGCACGAAATTTAGGAATCAATCCTCAAATGACTAAAGCATCAAAGTAAGAAACCTGAGAGCAAACCGCGGAATAAAACACGAAACAACAACATAATTTTCAAAACATTTTAACAATGATACTTACCTGAAGTCCGAACATAACCTGCTGGGTTGTGTGGCAGAATGACAAACACTCCATTACAGAGTTGTTTAGTAAATCAGTCTTCTTCAGTGTAACTAACTGTGATGGACTTACACAACCTAAAACGTAAACATAAAGAAAACGCTCGATGATGATGATGATGATGATGATGATGATGATGATGATGATGATGATGATGATGATGATGATGATGATGCTGATGATGATGATGATGATGATGATGA
>Ga0224511_10003478_pt1 | contig 11363 bp, 11 predicted proteins | sample SF_May12_sed_USG_2_FD_169988 | JGI IMG/M metagenome (GOLD analysis project Ga0224511, IMG submission 169988) | Sediment microbial communities from San Francisco Bay, California, United States - SF_May12_sed_USGS_8_1 | ecosystem: Environmental > Aquatic > Marine > Sediment | place: USA...
CCAAAAATTTTGATTCCAACAGCTTCGTCGATTTCAAAGGTGATGTCTGTATTATCCCGCCCAACTCGTTTGCACTGGCGCGTACTGTTGAATATTTCCGAATCCCGCGTCAGGTGCTGACAGTTTGTTTAGGTAAATCCACCTATGCCCGATGCGGCATTATCGTGAACGTCACACCGTTTGAACCGGAATGGGAAGGACATGTCACGCTGGAATTTTCGAATACTACACCACTGCCGGCAAAGATTTATGCCAATGAAGGTGTTGCACAAGTCCTGTTCTTTGAATCTGATGAAGACTGCGAAGTATCGTATAAAGATCGCGGTGGCAAGTATCAGGGACAGAAGGGCGTGACCTTGCCGAAGGCATAAGTTTGTAACTGTCTGCTATCGACCCAAAGCAGACATTAAGTATATTAATAAAAATGGGGTGAACTCATCGTCACGATTTGCTGATATAGTTAATGAGACACTCAACGTATAATATAATGTGAAAACAATGAATCATAAAACCATATTAGAATTTTATGATATTAACTATACGGACCCAGCGTTGTCTGTATAGTGACTGTTAGTTTCATTAATAAACATGGATGAAGTAATAAATAAAGGCCCAGGTAATCATTACTCATTTACTGTAATGACAGTAATTGGCTCATTATTGCTTTATTATGTTGTCTCAGGTTTTACGATTCCCGAAATAACTATGCTCGTGACTCTATCTACCCCAATTACATTATTTATCGGCTTCTTCTATTCAAGGCATAGATCATGGGTCGGTGGCATCATTAAAACAAATAATGAAGTATGGCTAGTAATAATAGGCGTTATATTTCTTGCGCCAATAGGCGGATTAATTACCTATATAATCAGTAGAGTGATAGGGTGAAGAAAGAAACTAACAAGGCTCTCAATCACGGAAAGGAGGGTCGTGGCATCTCGCCCCGACCAGTAATATTTTTATTATTTTTAAGAAGTGTGTAAGATGCTAAAGATGAGATTCATATTTTCAATATTCACTTTAGCATTTTGCGTTTTCCCAGCACATGCAGAAACAAATGTAATTATTACAATTGATGTTGAATCTTTTACTGGAGGTTATCCTGAGCGCGATATATATGGGAGGCTGGATGGTTATAATGAATCATATGGCACACCTAAAATCCTGGATATCCTGAAAAAGCATAATGCAAAAGCAACTTTCTACCTGAATGTCTATGAAATAGCAGAGCATGGTGAGAAACCAATAAAAGAAATTGCACAGAAAATACTTGCATACGGACAAGACCTTCAATTACATACACATCTTTTACCTATGTATGGAAAAGCAGCTTTATCCCATTTTGAACTGGATAAGCAAATAGAAATACTGGGAAAGGGTAAATTGCTCATCAAGGAATGGACTGGATATGATGTGGTTGCACACCGTGCTGGTGCTTATAAGGCAAATATGGATACAATGACCGCGCTTGCAAAAAATAATATTTTGATTGACTCATCACTGTCTCCAGCCTCCAAGCCACCTTCTCCCTTATCTCGAAAAGGCTATCTGTTTAATGATATTTCAGAAATTGCTGGAATAACGCAACTCCCTATTACTTATTTTGAACAACTAAGGATAGGTAATTGGAGTTCAAAGCGATTTTTAGATATTGAAAGCGTATCGTTGAGTGAGCTAAAAAACATCCTTAACCAGTTTTCCAGAGAGGGGACATGTACTGTAAATATCATGATGCACAGTTTTAGTTTCATTCGTTTTGGCTATCCTGATACCAAGACTGTTGAGCGGTTAGATAAATTACTTGAGTTTATTTCCAGTAATAATAGCTTCACAACCAATAATGTTAAGGATTTTATCTCATCGTATAAAAATGGTGATTTGAATTGTATCCCGACGCCAGATTTCGTTCCTTACACGGGATTTATCTCTACTTACCTACGCTCATGGGAAAGGATTAATGAGGGCTGGAAAAATATTGTATTTGCTCTAGGTGTGCCTGCTATATTGATATCAGCAATTGGCTTGCCAATACTTCTGCTTAGAATGAGAGCTGCTAGAAAATAATGTGCCCAATTTGTGTCAGACACAAATAGAATCAAGCTGTATATACTTGATTGTGACAGATCATCAAAATCAGCAAGCGATACAAGTGATTGATTTTAAAAGCCACCCTGAATATCTAAACCGGATGAAAATATCCATGCCTTATTAGGGTGATCGTATACGCAGCTTGGGAAACATACCAATAGAATTGCTCAGTAAAGAAATGTAAAGATATAAACGCATAACTACTACATCACAAACACACGCAAAAAACTAGCTACCACTTGGTAGTTTATAAAGGAGATTAAACGTCCGCTATTGGCCGAAAGCAGACATAGTTAGTTTCTTTTTCTACCCGAAATGGTTAATAAAATTATCTTTCCAACTTACTGAATTTCGATCCTTCCAGTGTCAGGTTAAACATCAAACCCTTATTACCAAAAACAAATCCTACAATAGGATCCTTAATGTTACTGGTATCGATTGAAGTGCCGGCACCCATTTCAACGAGTGCAACTGAACCATCAACTCCGGCTTCCCAGCCATCACTCTTTCTGAATTTCTTCAGTTCTTTTTCATTAAGAAAAACAATAATAACTGTTTTCATTTGTGCGCCGAGTTGCAGTCCTATTGAGGCTGCGGCTGTACTGTAGTATTGAACTGTCTTGCCACCAATGCGCAGAGCACCTTCGCCATACTCACCGCCGATACCAAAACCGGCCTTGATGACATCCGGAAAAACAAGTACGCCTTTAGATTCCTTAATGAATTCCTTTGCGCCACCCACATCTTTATAAAAACGCTTGAGGGCATCGTTCACCTTTATATCAATTTCCTTGGCAGAGGCGGCCAGAGTATTTGAAGAAGTCAGGAGGCTGGAAAATGAAAGTAAAAGAATAGCTAAAAAAACAGGAATTCGAGTATTGGTAAACATGGCGTTCTCCACAATCATTTAAAGGATGAGTTCATTGTAGAATAAATCCGGAGTTTTTTCCGGTATTTTGAGGTGAAAAATAAAGCCCGCATTTGTAGCTTGTGGACTTAGGATTCTCACTATTTAGGTAATACTTCCTGATATTTAGCCGAAAAATATTGCCCATTCACAGAAAGCAGTTTCAGGGTCAGTTTCCCGTTTTTTGTGGAATCTTTTTCTACTCGCACCGGCAGGTTACCCAGTTCGGGTGCACACCAGAAAAGAATGGTGGTTTTTTTGTCGCGTTCCATTTTTAATCGATGAGTTTTGAGTTCACCTAATGCAGTGTGTATTTCAACCGGTTTCTGTTTTATGAATTTATACGTTGCCAGTTTGTCATCATCTGTCACGCTATATTGAATATTGTTTTTATTGTTGGTGATGTCCATCATCAGGGCATAGCGGTAGGCATGTTTGTCAATCGCATTTTCCTGCAGCTTTAGTTTCCACTTTTGTTCTGCGACCTGTTCACTCGCAATATTATTTTTCCAGTCAAAGATGAGTTTTCTGTTTTTGTGGGGTTTGCCGGAATGGGTGTAGTGGTATTCCAGCATGTGGATTGCGTTGTTTTTAATCGTGAAGCGTGATTGTTCTATTACTGCATCATCAATAAACATGGCGGCCACCCCCGTTGTCTTGGATGAGGATGTATATAAATATTCATTATTACCGGTTTTGCTTAACGTAACGGTAGTTTCACCCACCGTCATGCCGGCCTTACTGAGAGAATAAACCGCCTTGAAGGGTTCAGCCTTAAAAGCGGCATGGGCAAGAGAGGTGACAAGGCTTAAGCACAATATAAAAATCTTGAACATTATTGGTTATGCATCCGGTGTTATGGGTTTTTCCAACACATGTCCATTAAAGACCACTTTGTTGTCCTGAAGTTTCAGTTTTCCTTCTGCAAACCAGAGTATGGCCAGAGGATAAATCTGGTGTTCTTCCTTGTGTACACGTTCAGCCAGCAATTCCGGTGTATCATCTTCCAGAACAGGTACTTTTGATTGCACAATGACCGGGCCGGCATCCAGTTCAGCTGTGACAAATTGCACGCTGGCACCGTGTTCTTTTTCTCCTGCTTCCAGTACGCGGTGATGTGTATTTAAACCTCTGTATTTAGGCAGCAGGGAGGGATGGATATTCATCATGCGGCCATGATAGTGATTGACAAAATCATCCGTCAATACACGCATAAAACCGGCCAGCACAACCAGTTTTGGCTGGTATTGATCAATTGTTTTCATTAATTCCTTATCAAAGGAATCACGATCAGGAAAATTATTATGATTTACAACTTCAACCGGGATGTGTGCTTTCTGTGCGCGTTCAATACCTTTGGCATCAGCTCTGTTACTGATAACAGCACGAATAGTGACAGGGAGTTCACTACTTTGCACATAATCAATGATAGCTTGCAGATTAGTGCCGCTACCAGAGATCAAAACAACGATGGGAAGCGGGAGAGTGGGTTTATCAGTCATGAAGTGTTATTTAATAATCACTTCCGGTGTTGCATTATCGGATTTTTCAATAATACCGATTTGCCAGACTTGTTCGCCTTGTTGCTTAAGTACACTCATTGTTTTATCCACATCTTCAGCGGCAACACAGATAACCATACCAATACCACAGTTAAAGGTGCGGTACATTTCATTAGTCTCGATACTGACATTTTTCTGTAACCAATCAAAGATAGGTAAACGTTCCCATGCATTGCTATCAATAACCGCCTGTGTGTTTTGCGGCATTACGCGTGGAATATTTTCAAGCAGGCCGCCACCGGTAATATGTGAAATGGCATGAATGGTGACTGACTTCATTAATTCAAGTACAGACTTCACATAAATACGGGTCGGGGTGAGCAAGGTTTCACCCAGTGTTTTACCATGGAAGTCACTGCCAAGATCAGCGCCAGTGACTTCAAGAATTTTGCGGATCAGGGAATAGCCATTGGAGTGTGGTCCGGAAGAGGCTAATCCGAGCAGAACATCACCGGCCTTGACCTTGCTGCCATCGATAACATCGTCTTTTTCGACAATGCCGACACAGAAACCGGCCAAATCATAATCACCTTCATGATACATGCCGGGCATTTCAGCCGTTTCGCCACCGGTCAGTGCGGCACCGGCCTGCAAACAGCCTTCACTGATCCCTTTGATGACTTCGGTGGCATCGGCAACGCTCAGTTTGCCCGTTGCGTAATAATCAAGGAAAAACAGGGGTTCTGCGCCCTGCACAATCAGGTCATTGACACACATGGCCACCAGGTCGATACCAATGGTGTCGTGTTTGTTCATTGCAAATGCCAATTTCAACTTGGTACCGACACCGTCTGTACCTGAGACCAATACCGGTTTTTTATAGCGATCGAGCGGGATTTCGAACAGGGCACCGAATCCTCCGAGATTGCCGAGTACTTCAGGCCGCATAGTGGCCTTGGCCAGCGGTTTTATCTGGTTTACCAGCTCATTACCGGCATCAATATCAACACCGGCATCGCGGTAACTCAGGGAATTAGAAGGGGAACTGTCTTGTGCCACAGGGACTCCAAAATAGGCATGAAAATGAGGGTGTAATGGTATCCGTTAGCGAGTTTAACTGCAAACCTTGACTTGTGCCGGAGGGTTTAATAGCGTGCTGTTTATGAAACGATTATTGATTATTTTTAGCCTGTTTTTTGTCCTGTTGTCAGGCAGGTCGGTCTGGGCGGCGGCCGAGGTCGATGGGCTCTACGAGGCCAGTGTGCCGGTTTTTACACAGGACAAGGAAGAGCGAAAGCTGGCGGTGCGTGCCGCATTTGATGATGTCATTATCAAAGTATCCGGTGATCGTAATGCGATCCCCTTACTGGAGTTAACAGGCATACTGGAAAACGTGGTGTCATTAGTTGTGCAATACCGCTATGACAAACTACCACAGGAACCGACCGCACCGCAGACTGCGGCTGGAGGACAGCCAGCAGAACCATTGCCAACCCAAATGTTGTGGGTGCAGTTTGATGAAGCAGAAGTTAATCGTATTCTGCAACAGAATGATTTACCGGTCTGGAGTCGTGTGCGGCCAGTCATGCTGGTCTGGTTGGCAGTAGAAGATGCCGGTATGCGTTTTGTTGTCGACAGTGGATCAGTCAGTGATATTCCAATGGAGCTGGAAAGATTATCCAAACGTCGGGGTGTTCCGGTTGTGTTGCCACTCATGGATCTGGAAGATCAACAGAATATTCGGGTAACTGATATCTGGGGGAATTTTAATGATCCGGTGAAACTGGCCTCCGAACGTTATCAGCCGGAAGCCATTTTACTTGGTCGTTTGTTGCGTGACCGTTCCGGCGGATGGCGTGGTCGCTGGACATTTTATGGTGATGAAAAATCTACCGGTGTACATTGGTCCAATATTGCATCAACACAAAAGGAACTGATCGCAATCGGCGTCAATGGTGCATCGGACTGGTTGGCGCAACGTTTCTCACATGTGTTTAGTGAACTGGAAGCCGGCAATGTACTTTTAACAATTTCAGATGTTACCGGGCTTGCTCATTATGCAAGTGTACAAAAGTATCTGGAGAAACTGCCCTCCGTGACACAGGCGCAGGCGATTAAAGTTGAGGCCGACAATATTACCTATCAGTTAAAACTGAAAACCGGTACTGAAGATTTGTTGCAGTCAATTAAATTGGGCAAGGTGCTGGTACCGGTTCCCACCAGTAACCCGCTTAATCCGGATGGCCAGATACAGGCATCAGAAGGTTCACAACAGCACCTTGTCGCAAACCGGTTTTTTTACAGGTTTGTACATTAGGGGTTTGACTCAATGTTGAGGGAAATCCCTAACATAATCAGTGTTGCTCGTATTATCCTTGTTGTTCCAATCGTCTATACCTTGATCAAGGGCATGTATGACACGGCACTGTTCCTGTTTGTGATCGCAGGTATTTCAGACGGGCTGGATGGGTTTCTGGCGAAACATTTTGGCTGGGTTACACGACTTGGCGGGATTCTTGATCCATTGGCAGATAAAATCCTGCTTATATCCTGTTATGTTGTACTTGGTTGGCAGGAAGTCATCCCGGTTTGGTTGGTGGCAGCTGTCATTATTCGTGATGTAATTATCGTTACCGGTGGCATTGTTTATCATTTTCGTATTGAGGTACTGGAGGCACTGCCCAGTGTCATCAGCAAGATAAATACGTTTATGCAAATAGTGGTGGTGGTTGCGGTGATGCTTGATCGCTCATGGTGGGATATGCCACCGATCATGCTGGATACACTTTTTTATATTACACTTGCTACAACAATAGCAAGCGGACTTGATTATGTCTGGCGCTGGAGTGCTCGCGCCATGCAGATAACGAAAGGAAAGGGATAATACAGAATGACAGATATTCAGAAAGGTATTGTATTGATTGCAGTTGCCTTCAGTGGCTGGCTGGTCTATTTGCTGGCACCGGTATTAACACCTTTTATGATCTCAATCCTGCTGGCCTATGTTGGCGATCCAATTGTTGATCGACTTGAAGCAAGGCGACTGCCGCGTACACTGGCGGTCATTATTGTCTTTCTGGGATTGTTTATTTTGGGTATCGGACTGTTGCTGGTATTGGCTCCGGTACTGGAAAAACAATTGGCAGCCATGTTTAATCGTTTACCCTCCTATATCGACTGGATACAGTTGACTGCTATGCCTTATCTATTCAATTTGTTCGGAATTGAAAATGTTAAACTTGATGTATCCAATCTGAAGCAGATGTTTGCACAATACTGGCAACAGGCGGGAGGTATTGCCGCCACCATGATCGGTTCTGTTTCACGTTCCGGTTTTGCATTAATCGGCTGGATTGCCAATCTGGTACTGGTGCCGGTGGTTACATTCTATTTGCTCAGGGACTGGGATAAATTGATGGATAATATCAAGGGGCTGTTTCCACGTAAGCAGGAACAAAAGCTCACACAGATCGCATGTGAAAGTGATGAAGTACTGGGAGCCTTTTTCAGAGGGCAGTTTCTGGTTATGCTGGCGCTAGGTACGGTTTATGCCACGGGTTTATCCATCATTGGTATTGAGATGGCGTTATTGATCGGTTTACTGGCAGGCCTGGTCAGTTTTGTTCCCTATCTTGGTTTTATTGTCGGAATTGTTGTCGCCGGACTGGTAACACTGGTCCAGTTTCAGGCGGTAGAGCCATTGGTTTATGTACTGGTTGTTTTTGGTATCGGACAATTGCTTGAAGGTTTCCTGCTGACACCATGGCTGGTGGGTGATCGAATCGGCTTGCACCCTGTGGCTGTGATTTTTGCAGTACTGGCCGGTGGACAGTTATTCGGTTTTCTTGGCGTGTTACTGGCACTACCGGTTGCTGCAGTGATTATGGTTTTACTACGACATTTACATCAAAGCTACGTTAACAGCGAGCTTTACGAATAATTTCCTGTTATGGCTCATCAGTTACCTCTTGGGATCACCTTGCGCGATAATGCGGCATTTGAAAATTATTTTTCAGGTGCTAATGGTGAGGCTGTGTTTGCACTGAAGCAATGTGCCGAGGGGAGAGGCGAGCAGTTTATTTATTTATGGGGAACACAGGGAACCGGTAAAAGCCATTTATTACAGGCAGTATGTAAACTGGAAAAAAACGCTGTTTATTTACCTTTATCTGAAAAAGAATCACTTGTCCCCGACATGCTGGAAGGACTTGAGAGCATGGCCATTGTTTGCATTGATGATATGGAACAGATTGCCGGTGATCCTGAATGGGAAACAGCCGTTTTTAATTTATTCAATCGTGTGCGTGATTCTGGCAATCGTTTGATTATCACAGACAATGTTAAACCGGCTGATTTGGGTATTAAGTTACCGGATCTGGTTTCACGTTTAAACTGGGGGCTCACACTGCATCTGCAGTTACTTAATGATGAAGGAAAACTCAGTGCATTACAGTTGCGCGCAGTTAAACGTGGATTTGAGTTACCGGATAATGTCGGAAAATATTTACTGAGTCGCAATACCCGGGATTTATCCTCGCTCTTTGATTTGCTTGACCAGCTTGATGAGGCTTCACTGGCTGCTCAGCGCAAACTTACCATCCCGTTTGTAAAGGAAGTGGCCGGGCTCCGAGACTGACTTTAAAAAAGCCTAACCCTTTATATGATTTTCTTAGAGAAAGCCTGTTTTCTCTATTCTGGTCTTGTACAAGATATTACTTTTAATCGTTCTTATCGTTTAATATAGCTACATTAGGTGGGCGGCTAATATTATTTCCCAGCCCTGACCCAAAGGAAACAGAATGAAAATTGCTATTCTATCGCGTAATTCGGAGTTGTATTCTACCCGTCGACTTAAAGAGGCGGGTGAGTTACTTGGTCATGAGGTTGATGTCATTGATACCTTGCACTGCTATATGGATATCACGAAAAGCAGACCTGCGGTTCGATATGATGGTGCAGAATTACCACAATATGATGCGGTTATACCGCGGATCGGTGCCTCGATTACATTCTACGGAACAGCGGTTGTACGCCAGTTTGAAATGATGGGCACATTCTGTGTGAATGAGTCTGTTGCTATTAGTCGCTCCAGAGACAAACTACGCTCTCTGCAATTGTTGTCACGCAAAGGGATCGGACTTCCAAGAACCGGATTTGCCAACAAGCCGGATAATATTCGGGATTTGATTAAAAATGTGGGTGGTGCCCCTGTTGTTATCAAGCTTCTGGAAGGTACGCAGGGTATCGGTGTGGTGCTGGCAGACACAGCAAAAGCGGCCGAAAGCATTATTGAGGCCTTCATGGGGCTTAAGGCCAATATTCTTGTGCAGGAATTTATTCAGGAAGCAGGCGGTGCCGATATTCGGTGTTTTATTGTGGGCGGTAAAGTTGTCGCTGCAATGAAACGCCAGGGTGCGGAAGGCGAGTTTCGTTCAAACCTGCATCGTGGTGGAACAGCCGAAGTGATAAAGCTGACAAAAGAAGAGAGGGTAACGGCAGCGAATGCCGCCAAGGTAATGGGGCTGAATGTATGTGGTGTTGATATTCTCAGATCAAATCATGGTCCCGTGGTAATGGAAGTAAATTCTTCTCCCGGACTGGAAGGTATCGAGATGGCAACAGGCAAAAATGTTGCTGGTATGATTTATGATTTTATTGAGAAAAATGCACAGCCAAACAGAACAAAAACCAAAGGCAAAGGGTAGTCATAAATGAATAGGCTGAATATTGGCGGTCATGACATACCTGAAGGCTCAGTTACACAAATTGAAATGCCGGTTGCCAAGCTGTATACCGACACAGATATCTCCATGCCTGTGCATGTGATCAGAGGTCGCAAGTCTGGACCAACCCTGTTTGTGAGTGCTGCAGTGCATGGTGATGAACTGAATGGGATTGAAATTATACGTCGTCTTATTGGCAGGAAAAGTTTACGTAATATCAACGGCAGCCTTATTCTTGTTCCAATCGTAAATGTATATGGTGTGCTTAATCAGAACCGTTACATGCCTGATAGAAGGGATTTAAACAGAAGTTTCCCGGGTTCATCCAAAGGCTCGCTGGCAGGGAGAGTTGCTGACAAGTTTTTAAATGAAATTGTCAGGCAATGTGACTATGGTATTGATTTGCATACTGGGGCAATGCATCGATCAAACATTCCTCAGGTCAGAGCCAATCTTGATGACAAGGAAACAAGAGAGCTGGCTGAAGCATTTGACGTCCCGGTGCTGATCAATGCCAATGTGAAAGATGGTTCCTTGAGACAGTCTGCGGTAGAGTCAGGTACAAAAGTACTATTATATGAAGCAGGTGAAGCGCTTCGGTTTGACGAGCTTTCAATCAGAGCCGGTGTAAAAGGTATTATGAATATCATGGCACATCTGGGGATGACAAAAAGCAAAAGTCGTAAAAAAATTGTTAATCCGTTTATTGCCTATAACAGTTCATGGTTACGAGCAAATTCAAGTGGTATTGTACGTAATCTGAAAAATCTGGGTGATCAGGTAGTCAAGGGTGATGCACTTGCCGAGATTGGAACACCATTCGGAAAAGTTATCGATATTGTTCGCGCATCCAGAGGCGGTATTATTATAGGTAAACAGAATATTCCTCTTGTGCAGGAAGGTGATGCCATGTTTCATATTGCCTATTTCAAAGGTTTGGATGATGAGGTGGCAGAACATATAGAAATTATGCAGGATTCATTACTTCCTGATGGTGATGAATTCAATAACAGGAATATTTAACCAATAAGAGTTTATTGTATTGATGCAGGGATAATCTGAATGAACAAAGTTATTATTGGAAAACTGGAAATGTGTGATTTACCTGAATTGAGTATTCACGATCTTCAGGTGCGCGTGGAT
>Ga0224511_10003479_pt1 | contig 11362 bp, 12 predicted proteins | sample SF_May12_sed_USG_2_FD_169988 | JGI IMG/M metagenome (GOLD analysis project Ga0224511, IMG submission 169988) | Sediment microbial communities from San Francisco Bay, California, United States - SF_May12_sed_USGS_8_1 | ecosystem: Environmental > Aquatic > Marine > Sediment | place: USA...
CCTCAGAAAACAAGGCCTGAATGAGAAAACAGCAGCCTCGGTTTTATTGAAGCTGTTCATCAGTGGTAATGAATGATGCTACACCACTGACGCCCCCTAGCGCATGAGCAGAACTCCATTTTCAAATGTAAACAATCAGTCAATAAAGACCAAGACCAGGTCCATTTCTCATTCCAAATGTTGTACTGTTACAGGCAAATAATCGCAAATACCTTAACGAGTTCTTTAGTCTCAGGCTGATTGCAGCGAGATATTATGTTATCAAAAGCATGACTTTCCCTGTTTACTGCACCTACAAAATTTGTCTTTATCGGACAGTTTAAACATGCCTTCTATAAACCTCAACAACACTGTTATAACGTTATAATTCTGAATAAATATTTAACCTTAATGTTTCAATAATATGCTTTAAATGTGATCGACCGAATTTGATCAACCTAATCAGGAAAGAATTTGCTTTCATAAATTATTCATTATCGCAAACCAATTATAAGGATACTATTCTGATAAATGGGTGAATAAATTCACAGTGATTAAAACGTCACTTAAGCTTAAATCATGTTATGGAACGACAAAAGTGTATGTCACATTATCTCACATTCATAAAGAGCAAACGGGTATCTCGCGAATCCTTAAAAAGTTCGATGAATCCTGCACGTCGGAAATGAGACCTGTGCATTCAATATTTTCAGACATGTCTAATTTGTTATGCTATGCAATTGTATTGAATTTCAATACTAGTCATTAAGGCGCCAGTGGTGTCTGTCTGTTGTTTACACAATAGCGCCCCATACTTCATAATTGTGTAGTTGTTTTCTAGTCCGTTGAAGATCAATGATTGTATGTCGGCCATGTTTGAAAACATATTCCCGTTTATTTGCTAAGGGGCGTCAGGGGTATTGCATCTATCATAACTATTGTTGATCAGCTTCAATTAAACTTTGACTCATGTTTCACTATACAATCTTTGCTTTCAGAGGACTAACCTTTTACTCAATTTAGAAAATAATTTAATTTTATAACGTCGTCGAATAAATAAATATGATAAAGCAAGGCTTTTAGATAGTTAATCAGGACTAATTAAATTAATTCTAATTGTTCCTGTTGAACTTATTGAAAATGAAAAAATTTCGGTTTTATCCATAAAACTATTTTTATATTCATATTTCCTCAAGGATATTAGCTGCGTACGCCCTGCAGCAACCCCTTGAACACCGTAAAAGTGTTTGGTACGCCGTTAGGACGCTATGGAACCGTCGTTTGCATGCCGTTAAGTCGTTGTGTCCACGCTGTAACGTGAAATTGACAGTTCCACGACTATCAGTCCTGATCATTTTATTAGTAATATATTCTCAGGTGACAATCTGACCTAGTTTATACAATAGAAGGCGTACTTCCTGTTTATAATAATCACATGAACAATGGATTTCAGCAAATAATGGCTGAGATTAAACAATTGTGGAATCATGCATTGTGCTATTTCTTGCGACGAGCCCACATCGTGTTTACATATGACTACTGAACTGATCGCTGTACATGCGATTTTGCATCGCCAACTGGTGTGACTAGGGCTTAATGTTGGCAATATATGAAACTGTCAATATGTAGTAATCTAAATGGTTTACGTCATAAAAGAAAATAATTGTTGTTTGTAATGGCCTTAACAGTAACATAATTTACTCAGTCTCACCAAGAAAGCAATAAATGGCATATAATTAGTATGAAAATGTAATAACTTAAGAGTATACATCTTATTTTGAGATGCCTGACATAGGTGAATGTTTTATTGACATCATTATGTGCGATGAAAAAGAAAGTAAAGCATACATTAAAAGGACTAAAGCACAGAGTCTCAGTAAAGATATGTTTTGTTGAATGTCTGACTCTTAAACTTGTTATGACAACATATTTAAAAATATGAAAAATGCATGAAACGGAGGTTATTCCTTGTTTTGTCCCATGGACACGAACATGATTTCCCCTCATAGTGAATAGTGTATTGGAATATGTCCGGGTTTGTGCAATATTTTCTTTAAAACTATACATGGTACACCAAGTTGATGCTTATTTACGCAGTTCTTTAGATTGTTTGAGATACTTTAGATTTGTTCCCCATTTTTATGCACAAACCGTGCTATATGGGGCTTTAAATACTAATCTAATTTGCGTAAGAACAATAATCGTCTAATTAATGCGGTATTTCGTGTACCGGATCGTTCAGATTAAAACGCTTCCAAAAACAATGTAGTATTGACCCAATTTTGCATGTAATTCCTATGGAAATACAGTTTAAATTGACGTTAGATAAGTAATTTAAGAAACAAATGACAAACACAACTATATAAATCTATTTTTTAAAATGTCCTAACCACTCCTGATGTATTTACATAAAGAATACTAAATTCTACTACATGTAGTTGTTGGTGATAAACGCGCAAAGAAAAGTAAAACGACCTTTGTCAGTTTCATCAGTAGATATACACATTTTGTGTGGAATTCGTATAAGTTTCGAGGTAACTGACTGCATTAGAGCAATTAAAAGCGTCGTACAAAATATAAAGCATGCTAAATCGAACAAACCACAGAAACAAAACGGTACTTCAGGTATCACCTATGTAGCAGGAACATTGAAGACAACAGCAATCATGTCAAAACCATAATTATTTTTATGGCATGAAGGACACAAAAAATATTAACAAAATTCGTTGAAGATAACAACAACGCATTTCTGTGAAGATTTTTCGCGAAATGATAAGCTTATGGCTTGCGGTCAGTGAAAACAAAGACACCGATGACAAGAAAAGGCATCAGTTTTGAATAGAAATGACAGTGGCGTAGCTTGAGCCTTTTTGAGGCTAAGTACTGTTAAAGAGAGTGTTAATAGAAGGGGGTTACGGGGTCCTCCCCTGGCAAATTTGGAATGTGTAAGTTAAAACTGGCGGATTCTGGGCTATTTAAGCGTGCATTTTGATTTCAGATACAAAACCTTGTTCATTCTGATACCCTTTTTAAAAGGGTTTAAAGAATAGAAATAGTCCACGTCAATTAGAGCTACTGAATATAGCTTTTTCAATACAAATCGTAAGCATATATAATAAAGAAAGGTTTGGCTACACGAAAGTCGAACCGCAACGTCACCTTATTCACTGTGCTTACCGGGCATTTATTCCGTTAGACAGACAGACATACAGACATACAGACAGACAGACAGACGGACAGAACTTTCATTCAGATTGGTACAAAGTACATAATCTAAACGCATAAATAATAACATAATAAAATAAACACAACAACACAAAATGAGCACATATGATCAGAACCATTTTTAGCAGTGCGTCCTGTGCAGTATGCCGTTCATGATATGTTTGGCCATCTTTTCCTCCTTGCTGCCTGACATAATTTGATTGATAATTTTTTTTTGGATTTCAGTTTTCCATCTTACGCACGTGCGTACTGGAGTATGCCAAGCTACTGTACACTTCAATGATTTGCTACAATATTTTACTAAAAATAGATTCCTAGATTTGTTCAAAAGACATAATATGACATTTAAGCTCTGAAAACAAGTATTATATGTATTAATTTACTTCTTACACATTAAATAATGCTTTAGCATTTATGATAAGATTTACAGTAAATAGACAATATAATTGTTTACAATCTGGTCTTGGCCTTTTCATGTGCACATCAGTATAATTATAGTCACGCCTTCACACTACCATGGGCCATAAGGTGTTAAAAATTGTAGGTCTGTATCTTGATCTCCTTATAATCGGTCACAAATGATGCAATATGTTAGGTATACTAAATGAATTAAAAATAAATTGCAAAATTTCGTGACAAATATTGAGTTTTTTGACAAAAACGTAACACGACAAAACCAAAACAAACATAAAAATCCTTGCCAGAGCCCGGAATCGGATGCGTTAACGCTGGACCACCGTATCAACTAAATATATCGATTATTGTCAAGCTATTTAACTATTTCATCGCAATGGATCGAAACGTAAATATACAAAGCCGAATTTACGGATAACATATTTTCAACAAATTCTTTTTTTGGGAAATTAAAACACAGATAAATAACTACATTTGGCAGCTTCTTATATTTACAGGAGTAGGTTTCACTGCTTCAATACGGTACAAATATATAATGTAAACAAGTCTGACCAAACGATACAGGCTTAGCATCTTTAATTGTGTAAATTTCTGGTTACATCAGGATTTTTTGCATCGCAAGCATATTATATCGCCCGACAAAACTTATTGACGTTAATCGTGACTGGGTGCAAAATTTATCACTAAACCACTTACGAGTGGCAACTGGCAATGGCAAGTGTTGTAATTTATTTCCTAAACCAGATTCCTTTTCAGCTATTTGTTTAACAAAATACATTGATTAATGTTCGCAAATGGAAGGTATTAAAACACAGGCCTATACAGCTTAGATGTTTGAAACTGATAAATCGCAACTTTGCCTCGTGGGTGACACAATTGGATTCATATTTATCAAACCTAATCAGCTGGCTGGCCTATATTAATCCGTATGTTCATCAAGCGGCATATTCACTAAAGTAACGTTCTCGAATCTGTATGTATTGAAATGAATATTGTAGCCGTGCTGTGTTTGTTAACTCTTGGAACGTGCATGGGAACATATGGTAAACTTATTTTTTATTTCTTATTGGTAGTTAAAACATTATACTTACCGAAGACATTCATGCGGTCTTCCCTAACGTTGTCTGTTATTTTAATTCCCTTATTTCGTTTAAAATGACTCTGGGAAATTTGCATTTAATGTACACATTTGTATCTTCACATGCTCTTCATTTGTTGTCAATCATATCCACTATCGGTTACCGATTATAGCACTTTGATCTTACCAATTTTTCCCCCAAAAATAATACTTACTGCAACATTTGCTTTTGGCATAAGGAAAATGTTTTCGTGCGGGTTTCAGATTTACAAATAAATATGTCATAACGAAATACCCTGATAATATATTCACTTTATGTACGCTTAAAGGACGTAAACTGTTTAGAATGCTGTATTTTTAAATATTGTTTTCAACTATTTTCAGGATTTTTGGTATCACCCAATGCAACAAATGGTAAATATACTTTACATATATATTGTATTACTGGCATGATTTCCGGTCATGTGATATACTTTCATATGCCATTTGCATATGTTTATTATTATTTTGAAATTAAACATATTGTTTTATTCATCCGACATGCAAAGCAATGCAAATTACACCATTACCTTCTAAATATTTGAGCCAATTTTGTTAAAAGGTTCACGTGTTTAACATTTCTTGTTAGCCAAAGAAACGTGTCATGACCTGGACCCTCATGGATGTGCAGTGAACCGCGATATTTGTCAGGACCCAGTTCTGTCTGTCGTAACATGCCCACGTACCTGCAACACGTGTGGTAAGTATCACCTCTTTTCACGACAGAGAGCAATAATGCCTTTAAAAATAGGAGACGAAGAGAAATTCAATTATATGTGTGTTGTGTATTCCTCACTTATGTTGTGAAACATCATTCCAATCCATTGCCAGTAGAGTGTCGAGATGGCATGCATGGCTATTGCAGACATGAACTAATAACGTATACTTTTTATATCGTTCACTGGATGTTTGCATTTCTGTCAATGTGTTAATTGCTCACAACAGTAGATGGTGTATGGACGGACTGGAACCCCTGGAGCAAATGTGACGTTAGTTGTAGTACCGGAACAAGTACACGAACCCGCTCCTGCACAAATCCTCCGCCTGCACGTGGTGGTGAGGATTGTCAAGGTCCAACACAGGAAACTTCAGAGTGCATAATGCCGCAATGTCCAGGTACACTATTTTATCAATAAATTAATTTATGAAATAAGTGTTATAATAATAATAATAATAATAATAATAATAATAATAATAATAATAATAATAATAATCATAATATTATTATTATTATTATTATTATTATTATTATTATTATTATTATTATTATTATTATTATTATTATTATTATTTATGATTAAAATTATATCGGAATCGGTATCTCACTGAATATTAATATTATTATTATTATTATTATTATTATTATTACACACTTAAAATTATATCTGACTCGATATCTCACTGAATAAGAGCGACGAAAGCAGTATGTTTCACATCAAATCAGTGTATTTGAGCGCATTCTGTTTGAACTGTAGTAGATGTAATTTTATCTATTCATACATGGCCATAGAAGGCAAACAAATGTTTCTTTTGTAATGATATAATTTCTTGTTATAATAGCGAAAATGGGCAAGAAAATAAAAAGAATTAATTCTGTTTTACTAAAGATATTTCAATATTTGTGCAATTTTATTTTATATAATTATTCACCGTTGTTTCAAAGTGTATATCGTAGTTTCGCTTTCTGTAAGGTATTACGCAATCAAAATGTTAAAATGGAACAAGACATATTCGAAACGCCCGATAAATTTGAATTTAAAGTAGCCGGATCCCAACATGCACTGAGCAAAAGTGCACAGCTTCGTATGAAGTTACGTAGCGCAACGGTGTGGATTCAAATCGGAGAAAGAAGTCGTAGTTCCATTCCCTGTCCTGCGAATCTTCCACATTTATCTTCAAAACTTGCTTTACGCATGAATTCAGCATTATTCTGTCTCGTTACTCTGGTAATTAGAACAAAACTATATTATCGTCGCTGTCGTGTCAAAACTTCAATATGTGCCGAAAATGACCTTTTGATAGTACTTAAAACAATTTACAGTTGTGCGTATTGTGTCAAACTATTGTACTCCTAAGCTTATAAGAACAGGTTTAAAAAGCAGTTCAAAATCTCGTATACCTCCGATTTAAGATATTTTGAAAGACAAGAATTCTAAGAAATTCAAATCCCGTTTTTTACCATTCATCTAGAAAATATGATTTTGTCTAAACACCGTAAGTCTCAATTTGACATGGATTTGACGGTTGTCCTCACAAGAACCCAAAACGTATTATTCATTAGCAACTTTTTGATAAGATTCGTAAAATGGTGACAAAAGAAACAAAAACAAAGTTAACACAAACTACAAACAGTTTTTTGTTTCTCCTGTAAAAATTCAAAAATTGAAGTTAGGAGGATTTGACACGACATCGACGTTATGTTTAATGCACGCATAACAGACAATTAGATGTACTAGTGTTTCATATATATGCGTTGTTTAATATCAGTCCACGGTGGATGGAGCGACTGGACGCCCTGGGATTTGTGTAGCTCGTCGTGTGGTCAAGGTATACAACGCAGGGAGAGGACATGTAACAGCCCCACGCCTTCGTCAGGTGGACAACATTGTTTTGGGGACAGTTCGCAGTATAAGACCTGCACCGATATCAAATGTGACGGTACAGTAACACTATTTGTGCGAATAATATCAAACGTTTCATACAAGTTTGTTGTTCACCAATACAATGTATTCATTTCATTATGGATTATTGAATGGTTAGGTTGCTTGTTGTTGTCTGTTTTATTTAACTCTGTTTATAACTCTAATTACGGAATTTCACGGCGCTTAGTAAAAACATAACCAGCGTTTGTGGGTTCACCAGTACCTAGCCTCTTTTGCTACGCAAATACGTGTGTTTCTAAACGCCACCTGTGGGGGACATCTGATTCAGACATACACGTAGCAGCGATTTGTCTTGTATTAATCATTACAGAGAATGAGTTCCACTTCCAGTGAGGCTCGAAGGGAGTCGAACCCCTAAGTCTCTGACTACCAGTGTTGTACTGAACCGACGCAGCTAGTGTATGTATGGTTGCAAACACAATTTTTTTAATATCATTAATACGTGTTCTGTGGTTCTTTAAATGCACTTTATGAATGCATGCATTTTGAATCGTCAACGTTAGCATTCTTATTAATTCGAAAATATGCAACGGAAACAACCGCTACAGTATTTACTGTAACGCACGGACGATTCCGGAACTAGTGCAAACGCAAACATTCGCAACTGATTTTGTTGCCAACAGAATCAGAAAATACCGATGGTTATTGTATGTTGAAGCCGTAAGGCATCCTTTACCTATATACAAATTATGTAGTTGAAGTTTGCAGTGTATATTTCAAACAACATGATTTGTGTCGAAGTTAGACGACTGTCGATATTCATCTACATTGCGATATTTGTTTTCATGTCATCGTGATGTTTTAAGCTAGTTTTGAACTCACTCATATTAATACCGTTTGATTTTTTTGCATGTAGTTTATGCTTGTTTAAAGTCGTTAACATACATCCTTGATGCTTCAAGATATAATGGCATGTTATGTGCCGTTCTTTACAAAAGTAAAAGTGCGGTATATTTTGATGTAAGTTATTGTTTTAACAGTTGGTTGGACACCATGGTCAGTCTGGGACAGCTGTTCTACATCCTGTGGCACGGGCGTCCAAGGACGGTCACGGACTTGCCAGAACCCTCTGGCGTCCGCCATGAACTACAGCTGTCCGGGTAAAAGCGACGACTTCCGAACTTGCTCCGATAACGCATGTAAGTAGACGTTGTTGCTTCGTTATACATCGACGACAACCATGCCTGGCGTTTCAGATTTTTTAACCTTTAAAACGACTGATGATTTTATATATCCCTTAAGATAACCAAAACCTTTATTTTATTGTCACAAAGAACAGAGTTGTACTTAGTATCGTAACTATGTACAAATTGACAAAGGGCAAATCAAAGAAGCAACATTATTCTTATTACGGAATGTTCAATTGTTTCTGCAACCCTGAAAAAGTTTCACTTACTTGCAGTTCGAGTAGAGAACAATAAAATATGCACAACTAAGTATTTTTTGTAACGTCTAAATAATAAGTGCGATTGTATTATAATAAAATAACGGAACAGTTTGTCCGTGTTAAGATAATATTTTATCCTTTAAGTCATTTTAGGATATCGGTTTCTGAACGGTTTCGTCAATACAATGTATATTTTGACTTATTATCTAAGCTAAAAATGTTAAATATGACAGTAAATTTCATTTTACAACGTCCCAGTGTATGACCTGAGTGCATACTTTTAAAATTGTTTCGAAACATATAACAAATGGTTAAAAACGAGACTGAATCATCCAAAAATTCCATATTATTTTAATATGCTTTTAAGTAAGTGCCAATGAAGTGTCATTGCCGCAATAGTGTGTGTGGTAAGGGTCCAGTAACCCAATATATCATTGCAGGTACTTCCGTTTTCCTGGCCTACGGTGTTGTTCCAATCAACGGCACCGACAGTATAAGGTTCCCCTATATATACTACAACGTTGGCAACGACTACGACCCCTCCACCGGCGTATACACATGTCCAATAACCGGGACCTACTGGATTTCAGCGTCTTTAGGAAAGTTACCTAGGGCACAAGAACATGTAGATTGTAAGATCAGTGTTAATCACCACGTAAATATAGCTATGTTGTTACGACTTTACACAAATAATACGCAATCCGCATACACTGTGTCCATTTCAGGTGGATTCTATCTAAGAAAAGGAGACCGAGTACAAGTAGGATTTTGCAGAGATAAGGAAAATATTGCTAATGCCGCCAACACATATTTTAGCGGCGTGCTGTTAAGACCTGATGCATAATTGTCACGGATGTTATCTGTTTTTATGTTTTGAAACATCATATATATAGAGAATACTAGGTAAGTGTTTAATGTAGCTCAACATTATCCTGCGAGACTGAAAAATACATCGGGCCGAGCAGGATAAACTTAAGCTATATTCAACACTTTTTCTAGTATTCTATTTATGTTACCATTTAAAAGATTGAAGCAGATTTGTAACGTTTTTTTTTTTAAAAACACGATGTTTTCAGTACTCCACTATATAACAAATTAATAATAACAATAATAATAATAACAATAATAATAATAATAATAATAATAATAATAATAATAATAATTATAATAATTATAATAATAAAATCTTTATTTATCGAAGATAACTTGTTAAAAACATATCATTATACAAAACAGAGTACACATTGAAATGTTTTTATATACAGCAAGGTCTTCAATATCAACAATAGCATAAATGATCACTGTAAATTAAGTTAATTATCTATTAGATTAACACTTACAAATGTACATGCGAAAATTGTCATAAAAATCACAATTAATATAATAATCATTTACACAAAAAAGCTTAAGCAAACATGTATGCAAATAAAATACAATGTTATATACAATTGTATATCAAGCTTGCATTATTTTGCAAATCTACTAATGAAAAAGTAGTCATGCAAAAATTGATATTTATGTATTCTCATACAGACAGACATAGTTCAATTAGAGAGATGCTAGGATCTATGTTTGAGTATTTAAATGTGTTTTTAATTTACGCTTAAAGGTATTTAAGTTAATTGATGTTTTAATTAATGGAGGAACAGTATTCCACACATTTATACTAGAATAGATGAAAGTTCGTTTGAAATAGTTAGTATTTGGAATAGTAGATAATTTTAGGTTTCCTTTACTGTAAGATCTTAAACTGTAGTTGTCGTTTAGTGATGGCGATAGTAAGTCAAAAATATATGCTGGTGTGAGATTGTGAAGGGCTTTAAAGACCATTAAAGATGTAAGGTTACGAATTCAGTTGCTAAAGGACAGTAAATTGAGTTCTTTATGAGCTTTCGTTAGTTCAGTTGATGTTTTAACCTTTTTATTTAGGATGTATGTGCAAGCACGTTTTTGGAGCTTGTCTATCCTAACTAGTTATGATTTGGCAGCATGGCTCCAGTTAATACATGCTTTATCCGACAAAGAAGAAATATAACCATTGTAAAATAGTTTTCTCATTTCAATTGTTAGGTAAGGTTTAATTTTCTTCAGAAGAAAAATTCTTGAAGACATGTTTGCACAGACTAAATCTATGTGTGGTTTCCAAGACACTGTGTTGTCAATATTAAGACCAAGAAGTTTTTGGGTGTGAACATAACAAATGTTACTACCTGAAATGGACAGTGAAATGTTGCACTTTTGTTTTTATTTTTTCGTAGAGCCAATTACCATGCATGTTGTTTTTAAAGGCTTTATTAGCATGTTATAAGTTTTACACCATGTTTGTACTTTTAGCAGGTTTGTTTGTAAATTGCTTCGGTAGATGAAAGAGACTTTGCAGATTCGTAAAGAGTAATATCGTCAGCATACATGTCTGTATTGCACGCGAGATGCATAGACAAATCATTTACATAAATTAAAAATAAATGACCAATAATAAATCCTTGTGGAACACCTGAAAGTATGTCCTTGCTCTGAGAAACTGTGTTTTCTGCCTTGACTACTTGGCTTCTATTTTGTAGGTTAGATGAAAAAGGG
>Ga0224511_10003480_pt1 | contig 11360 bp, 3 predicted proteins | sample SF_May12_sed_USG_2_FD_169988 | JGI IMG/M metagenome (GOLD analysis project Ga0224511, IMG submission 169988) | Sediment microbial communities from San Francisco Bay, California, United States - SF_May12_sed_USGS_8_1 | ecosystem: Environmental > Aquatic > Marine > Sediment | place: USA...
GTTTTGTGTATTTGTAAAACTTTATCGCACAAAATTGTGAATAGAATCAGTCGATATTATTGATGAACACGTGAATACCTTAACAAAATACAATTATGAATAAAGACATCATTTTTAAATATAATCACTACTTCCTTTACAATATTCACGTGTCTTTATGAATGTATATATGTGTTTAAATTATATGTCGTGTTTCAACATTTTAGCACCGTTACCATTAACGCAAAACCGTTTATAATAGGGACTGTGTTTATGCAAGGTCAGTTCGAACTCCGTAGATTCACCGTCAAGGAAAAGGTAAATGCATTTAAAACAGAACGTATCTGAGAGCTTTCCTTTTTCTCAGCTTACATTATCCTTTTATCAGAAAATGAAATATAGTAAATATGTTTATTTTTAAAACATATTGATCCGTCGCTTTGTATTACTTCTCGTTGCCTATGGAGATATTACACAGGCAAATCGAGGTGATACTTACTAACGGATAAACATGCTAACATAATATTATGTTTATATAATGAGCAAGTAATAAATATCCTTTGTTCTCTTTGATACTCTTTTATTCCCATCAAGAAAATATAATTATTCGGCAGGGGTTTTTAATTTGAAAAATTCGAAAAAAAATATTGGTTTTCCATTTTAATTGAAGGAAAAACATATTGACCCATCATGTAACGTGACACACGTTGAAGAAACATGTAACGTCGTTACTGACCCAAGCGTCGAGAACGTGTCTGTGCTGACAGTGACAGTCATTGGAGCAGGACTGGCGATTGGCGCTGTTATTGGTAGGATGCATTAGGCATATAACGATAGATACATACTGTTTAGCTGTTCCAACGATTACACGTGCAAACGTGTTTTTGTGTAACCTTTAATAATTTAAACAATACTAATTACTGAACCATTTAATATATGTTTCAGTTTTATAACAATTATGCAATATATATTGATGATTGAAAACAAATAAATGCTTACTTAGTTTAACATCGATTGAAAAATTCGACGTCCGCTATGTTAAATATACTGAAAAAGGAGGTTTAGTCTAAAACAATGGTTTATAATAAATACAATTATTGTATTGATCGTTTATCTATGGCATATACAATGCTATTTTTGCTTCATCCTAGGTATTATAGCGCTCGTTGCGATGATGGTTATTATCAAGAAGACATCAAAGGCAAACAGGGGCTCGTCAGTCTCACCGAATGAATAGCCAACGGCGACAGGGGTCAACGGCAACGGCGCATGCGCAACGTAAGCGACAGGGAGAACATACGTCGGGCGGGTAATCTTGCTGGATCGTAGGATGAGTTGAAAGGTCATTGCGTATTCGCTGGACAACACTTATAGAGCCTTGAGCAACATTCGTTTATTTATAAGATAGACAGATCGGCTTTTCAATATTATTTTGTTTAATAATATAATTCTTATTTATTTTCTTATGTAATTCGTGTAATCTTAATGAACGATAGCAAATACTTATATTTGTGCCTATTTTATAAAAATATATAATTGATGTATTATGCAAAGTGTTGTTAAGATAATTATTTTAAGTAAATAAATGTTGTTTCGTTTTTTGTGGTTCCATTAGTTAGTTAAATACCAAAGCGGTACTCATTTCCTGCAAATAAAATATTCCAATGTTTAGCTTGATATAAGTAAAGAAGTAATACACAAGTGTGTGTCTAATTGTGGGGGTCTGACAAAACATAGACGAGTTTGTATTTCCTTATGTCATCTATTGCGGAAAAAGATGTAAAGGGGATTCTCATTATCCCTATATCTCTGTCTACCTACAGATACACTGACAGACATCAGTGTATCTGTAGGTAGACAAGCCAACGTCTAAATCTTGTCGACGGAATGACTATCGGCCAATATTCTTCACATACACCTTACCAATAGGTATTACGATATCAAACGTTTAGTTTTACTCTATTAAAGCAGCTGACCTCCAGATGCTCCAAAAATAAAAAAATGAACAAATAATAAAATTAACGGTAAATACTGGTCAAGTTATGCTCAGTGGAGAAATCTATTATTACTGGCCCCTTAATTCAGTTGACAAAATCGTTAGTAAAACATTGCATTGCATAATCTACTGCGTTACTAACGCAGTAGCCGTTATATATAGTAGGAACATCCGGATGACAGAAAAGCGAAGTGTCTGTTTTCAAAGCAAACAAGTGAAAATATGTAGGTTTTTACCGTTATATTCATTTATAACAACTATTATATATATATATTTAAAGATATATTTTGAAATGTAGTAGTAGTAGTAGTAGTAGTAGTAGTAGTAGTAGTAGTAGTAGTAGTGTATAACTAAAATGTCGGAAATTCTTCATTGTTAACTGAAGGAAGACACAGCTCAGATGCTTCAAAGCTATTGATTAAATGATAATACAAGGCTATCTTCAGAGTGGGCGGAATGTTTACACACTGTGCTGTGATGCCATATGGCCTTGTCGACACTGCTCTTCACCATTCCTTTCCCTTCGACCTGATTACGGTGCAAACGTTCATGTATAATCAAAGAAGCTGTAAACAATGCGAGATCGATCAATAATAACAGATTTCAAAGTTCATTCAAATAAATACCGTCACATTAAAATCGATCAATTAAATAAAAAGTATACGTGCTACCATTAAGTGTTTTAAAGGTTTAAAGCATATATAAGTCAACAACACTGTTACAGTATAATATATTAAAATATCCGATTAAGGTAAGACCTTTGTAATGGACTATGAAGGATACCAATTTTTATTTTTATCAAAAATATAAACAAGTTTTTTTTTCATTAAAATGTGATTTTTTATGATTGTACCTTTCAACCGTAGAAAAATCTTCTTAATATGCACCTATATTTGCTTAAATTAAATTAAAGGGAAGTAATTTTACACCTTATTAACTCCCTTAACTAGGAATAAAATGAAATTTTTTAAACGTGTTTATAAAATCAAAAAAGCAAAAACTGAGAAAAGTTGTGCGGTGGCTCGTCTTAAAATAGCATATATTTAAAAAAAAAAGGTTTATAAAATCTCTTCCTAGCTGCAAATTTGTGAATCCTTTACAAAGTCAAAGGTATCACCTTAAACCACTCATTTTGGCCTATATGCATGGTGTAAGTAGGCCTAACTAACCTCTGGTGTTTGATCTAAAAGTCATCAAAGTGTCGGTCCATAATCAAAACAACAGCTCCCAATGTATCGGTCTTCAATCAAAACAACAGCACGTCGGAGTTTTCTACTATAAAAAATCGCGGACGTCGATATCCAATGGTAAATTATATTTTCAACGCTACATTTATCACTTAACTTATTTAACTCCACGATGTATATTGTCAACAATTTGATTCCGACTTATACAGCAAACAGCGTGCCACTCACGGCTTTGGTAAGATTTATGTGAAAGGCGCTTTTGCAAGTAAAGGATGACTCACCTCACACTAATTTGGTGATTGCAATGGAAAAAGACCAGATTTACCCACAAGTATCAATACATTGATTTATGGTTTCTCAATGTAGGCTTTTTATACTATAAAGTAGTGAATGTGCATTTGTTATCTGAAATCAACCCATAAATGATGAAACAAAAGCATTTCGTTTGATGCCATTCCTTACCGTCTATGAAATCTATGAAAACGAACATGATGTGTTTGCCTATAGCAAAGTAAAGAATATTTACTATAAACATATTTTTTACAAAAGTAAAATCTGAAGTTATTATGAAAAACAAATCCACCAAAATCCACCAAACAACAATAGTTTTTCTATGTGTCAACATACTGTACAGCATCTTGCCTTATATTCCAAGATTGTGAAAGTGCACTAGGTAATGAAATAATATTAAAATTTGAATGGTAAAAGGGTTTTGCACTGATAAAAGATAACGGAGTGTAAAGCCATCAATAGACAGTTCCCTAACTGTCAATCATGATCTTATAACATTACATGGTCAATTTTAATCCAATTGTTTATGGTTCTGATTGTCAGGTGACATTCGGGCATGGTAATTAGAAAATAAAGCGTGCGTCCTGTTTGTGATAAACTTTATCATACGCACAACAGAAACGTACAGAAAGGGGAAAATATTAAAGTTTTGTGGAATTTTGCATTACATTACTCACACTTTAGCAACGTTATAATCCTCCAGCCAGTATCTTAAGCATAGTTATAAGACAATACATGTTCCAATTAACCAACCAAGACTTAAGGGTAAAGACAGTTCACAGCGGGATGGAGCGAATTATATTTTAGGTTATTTAAAAAGAAAATTAAGACACAAAACATTAACATCAGACGCGAGAAGGAAATAAACATTCAATTACGATGCGATTTTATAGAAAAGCTAGTGTGCTAGACGCGATGCGGCCTTCGTGCTCAAATTATTAAAAGACTGATCTCGCAACCGTCCTCTAACTGACAATATCACACGCAAAGTCAAAAGTTATTTCCTATTTTAACATAATACATCCATAAAAAGGTACGAGTGGTGAGATGTTTTGGTCGAACACAGGTGTTTTAACACATGTCCAACGTAGAAACTTACAAGCCTGATTAAGTTTCACATTATTATGCGGTCCTTTGTCTAGCCCGAAACCTTAGCTGGTAAGAGCAATACACTTGTAGCCAATTAGTCTTAAGTTCTATCCTCAGCCACACCACAACTATATGAGGTACATTAAATTAGTATCTCCCGGCACAGGTATAAGCACTTGTCAGTTGTTCTCCTTATGTAGGCTAACCCTCCCACAGTGTAAATAGGGCAATTAGCCGCCTATATATGACTACTAAAATTTACTGTAACAACAAAAATACAAGACCATGCACTATAGAAAGAGGTTTACTTCATATAACATAGAATACATGTGGCAACGAGCTCAAGTTAGACATGTTTTATGGAATAAACCTATGCATCCATCTTGACATGAAGCTCATAAAGTAATAGTGAGCTATTTCCATATCATTTTGTCAAACTGCTGTTTAGATAGCAAACCGCAAACACCGCAAACTCCGCGAAAGTCATAATACCATAAAATGTAATGATTAGCAAACGTTCATTATTCAAACATTAAAATATATTTTTTATGAATATACAGTATGCGTATGAATCGTATTAAATAAAATTAATTACTGATTTTCACAATAAAGTTATGCACTTTGAACTAAATTTCCAGTTAAGTGTGCAAGCATTTAAGAGAAGGAAAAATATATATAATGGCTAGGAACCGTACCTCTTAAATAGTTGGTGTCATTATCAGATTTTACCAACGCAAGAAATTAGATGATACTATTCTTTTCATTTGGAGTGCAATATGCCGTTAATTTTGCAAAACGCTTTATGGTACAAAATGCTAAACACTGGCTGCGTTAACGAACATGCTTTGTCATGAGTGTTGGGCGCTTCAGTATCTCTGTTGGCCTCTTATGGAAACTAACCATCTGTATGCCTCAACGCAGAATGGGAATGCCCGAGAGCGTCGTTAAATAAACGCACCTCCAGTTAAGTGGGCAATCCTCGGTTCCTGGGTGTTCTTGGCCGGGCATATAAACAGACGCTCGACAATAATTTTCCTTCCCTTGTATCAGAATATGATAAATGTACCAAAAGACAACACGCAAACGTATGTTTTCGTGAAACATTGTTTTATACTAAAACGCAATATTGTGGTTTCCGCGGGCGGTTAAGCGTTGTTTAACCCTCTTTCTTAAAATTATAAAACTAAGGTTGATTATATAATTACATTTAAAGAATAAGGATATACATATATTAACGGTATCTTTACCGGCAGTATTATGATTGTTGTATAAATGGATTTTAATGTATGTTAAACAATTGAAGAAATTAACTGTTTTGTGAACGAAACCACTTCTTTTATAAAAAAATAGACAATGACACAGACAACAAGACAAAATCCAACTTGCTTGTGGACTATTAACGCCTATAATTGATATACTCGTTCATGTGTTCCGAAACCTGTTTCTGCATTATCGATTTATTGCTACATAAACGACATCACAGAAAATGTTTGCTTGGGTACAGAGCAAATACATTTTATTGCTTTTCTCTTACGAGTGTTAAGTAACATCTTTTTAAGTTATATTAATTTATTATTTTTATACCCTTTGCATTTATACATGCATAATAGGAAACCCTTGGTAGTTGGGTGTAAACCACTTGAACCCCTTGTATTTGATTAAAACTAACAGAAACTGAGAAACTGCCCTATTAGCACAACATTACAATTTATTTCGAATTAAGATCTATCACACTATAACGAAAATTTCAGCAACGTAATAACCGTTCAGCCGATCTTAGGCATAATTATAAGGCAATACAAGTTCCAATCAAATTACCAAGACCTTAAGGGAGTGACGGTTCACAGCGGGATAAAGCAAATTAAATTTAGGTTTAAAAACAGATTTATATACAGAGCATCAATACCAGAAGCAAGGCGGGGCAAAACGGTATGGACGACGAGATTTTATTCGAAAAGCCAGTGAACAATATAAAATATAATTGTATTAATGACATAAATATTCGTCAGTACTTTTTGATTACCATACCATTTCATTTAGGTATTCTATAACATGACAAATGCAAACAATTATGTTATCGTAAGTTTTGTAAATTAACTTTCATCAAAGCGATTCCTAGATAAAAGTAGAAAGGTAATGACGTCCAACTGTTCTGTAGTAGTAGAACAGAAATAACTTTTTAAAGAACTAAACAATTGTTAATGATTCCTTAAATGAACAAATGTCATATAAACACATTAAAATAGAACGTGAACCACATTTTGGTATAGTGCATCCATAAACAGGTACAAGTGGTTCGAGTGAAAATTATTTGTTGAACATTTGAGTTTTAACAAATGTAAAACTTAGAAAACTACTGGTCAGTGTATATTTTACATAATATGTAAGCGGACTTTTGTTAAACCCGAAAGCTCAGCTGGTAAGAGCATTACACCTGTAGCCAATGCGTCTTCAGTTCTATCCTCAGCAAGACTACAACTATATACTACTCAAAACTTGCTAAGGATCACTTTTCCTACAGTGTGTTACTTTTGTGTGTTTGTAATAAATGTGAAAAATGATTTAAAGGATTTAAATCTAATTAGTGCAAGCTGTACATGACAAATCGATAACTTAAGTACACGATAATGAGGTCCTTGTTCAGGTGTATCGTTAGCGACAGGACTGAAATATGCAATGTCAAAAAGCTGATCCTTAGCAAATTTTGAGTAGTATATAAGGTACGTTCAGTTGCTACATGTATCTACTGGCACAACTATAAAAACTAGTCATTTGTCCGCCTTTTGTAGGCTAACCCCAATCCTCCCACAGAAAAAGTGTAAGTAGATTAATTAACCGCCTTTTTATGACGACTAAAATATATTGTTACAACAAAAATACAATACCATGCAACATTGTATAGAAAAAAACATTTACTTCTTGTAACATAGGCTACATGTGGCCACGATATCGAGTAAGACATGTTTTTGAAATTACAGATGCTTCCTTCATGAAACTCATAAAATAATAGTGAGCTATTTCTATCACGTAGTTTTCTCAAACTGCGGTACAGATGCCTAACCGCAAACTCCGTGAATATTATAATACCAGAATTTTGCTGATTAAATTCTTAAAACAAAGCACAGTGAATAAATTTTGTCTATGAGTATAAAGTAGGTGTAAATAATAAATCACTAATATAAACTATGAAGTGATGAGGTTGGTTAAACTTTTCTTGTGTACATATAATATTTCCAACCAACTGTGCAAGTATTAAAGGGAAGAAAACATATATTTGATGGAAACCAAACTTCTTCAAATAGTTGGGTTCATGATAATATTTTACTTAGTTAATAAACCAATTATGATAACACATTAAATATTTATGTGTGCAATATGCAATAAACTTGCAGTACGTTTTGTGCTACAAGGTAAATGTTACTACAAAAATCATTTCTGTTAATAAAACAAACACATAGTGGAAAGGCAAATGACTGTATAGTGACTTTATGGTGTAATACATGTGAGGCAAATGGAAAGCAATTGAATCACCCATGTCATTTTATAAGCATCTTAGCATACGCAGTTATTAGGGCTGTAACGGGTACCCGAAAGATCCGAAAATACCGGATCCAATTTGGGATTCGAGGGTCCGTATCTTCTAAATTTTCGAATCCAGATATTGTAATAGTTCTCTGTAACCACAACCCGTTCTTACATGTTAAAATTATTTATAGATAGAATTGTTTGTGAAAATTAATTTAATTGAGCCTTTTTTCAGAATTCTTTAGTAATCATTTGTCAATAATAATGTAACATTCGTTTATATTGTATAACAATTAACTTATTGTATTAGATTGATTAGTAATTTCACACGACTCTAAATTAAAAATTAACAAGTGACATTGGACATGCATATAAATTCGAACATACTATCCGGATCGTGTAAATAATAGTTATCTATGTTGTTTTGTTCATGCAATTTTAAACATGAATAAGATAATATACACATATCATTTTATAATTCATGTAATATTTTTTTTCTGATGTTAAGGTAACTACAAGATATTATCATATAACATGAACTATTTTGACATATTACAGCTGTTTCATGGTTGAATTTCACATTCATTATTGTGCATTGTTCACATTACCTAACAGTTAGGCTTTTAAATTAATAATTCAATAAACATAGAAAGTCAGTAGAAGGCCAGGGTCATTTTCTTTGTCTTATAATAGTACATGAATAACAAGTATATCTTCCTAATTTGGCTTTAACAAGTCAAATTCCAAATGTCTTCAGAACATTTTAATACTTTATCTTTTAAATTATATAGAATGATATCTTTAAACTTCAAATCATTGCAAATATAATTATAAGTTGATATCATTGATTGACAATTTGTTGCTTTGGAGAAACTGCCTATGTAATGACTTGTATATTGACTTAAAAATAAAAAACTCAATGTAGAACGTAGAATCATATTGTGACTGGTTTTATTGACAGAATTATACTTTCAAGTGTACTTAAAACATATTTATATAGATTTGTTATATTTAAGTCAACTACCAACCAAAATGTAGTTGACAGTAAAGTTTTGAACACAACAGTGCCTTATAGCCATATTTTTAACATTATTTTACAAATTTTAATGAACTATAGGATCCGGATCCGAAATTTTGCAATAAATCTCATTGGGATTCGGATCAGGATCCGAAAACATTTTTTTGGATTCTTTACAGCCCTAGCAGTAAACACGTCTTAACTATTAATATACCTGTACACCATATTAGGTCAAACACGCACAATTTATATTTAGAAAATACAAAATCAAGCGAATTTGTTATGAAAAACAAAGTTTTGGTTCAAAGAGCACCTTTTTTTTATCTAGTTTACATAATGTTTTATTAACAAATATCAGCTCCCATCTATTTTAAGGTAATAGTTGTGTAATGGACTAAGAGGGATACACGTGTTTGTTTTATCAAAATAAAAACAAGAATTTTCTGATTAAAATGTTATATTTATTATACCTGTACTTTTCAACCACAGAAATTTAGTATATATTTTAAATTTAAACAAATTATAACTTTATGTGTGTATGCTTAATGTGAGTGTTAACAGTAAAGTACGGCACGTAATGAATACACATAATAGTGACAAGCTAATATAAATTGAAGAGATGTTCAAATAAAGAATGTTGTAAACAATGTAGATATGTGAAGTTTAAAGGCACCATGATAAAATGGCCCGTAAGGTAAGTTGCCAATTTTCGGTATTTTAATTGTGCATTACTGGGCACATAATCAGACCAGGCCAACACGGACGCATAAGACAAACCAGGACGCTCGAAAATAAGTTTCCTGCCGTTGAATCCGAATATTTTTAAGATAAATGTCCCGACAGAAAATCATACAAACGTATATGTATGTTTTCGTGAACCACCAGTTTATACTCAAACCTTTTATTTGATAACCACAGGCCGTAAAGCCTTGTTTTAGCACTCGTCATTAGAGCTGTCTAAACTTGTTCCATTCTACGAACGTAGACAAAGACATAGACGAAATGACAAGGACCTGTGTGAATGCAATGCTTATAATTAATATAAGAAATGCCGAAATATTGTACTGCACTATTGATGTATTGCTTCGTAAACGAGACAACATAAAATGTTTCCTTAATTCCATAGACTTTGCTTTTCGGCATGCATAAAAGGTAGCCTTTCTCAGTTTGGCATAAACGAAAGACACCTGCAGTCCTCGCATTTGATCATAACTAACAAACATGTTAAGAAACTGCTTTGCACAGCAATATAAATTAATTCGAATTAAGATTTATCACAATAGTTTGTCCTTTTTTACATTTAAACTTCACAGATCCACTTATCAGATACTATAAGCATGGATATACCATGTAAAATAGGATATTTGTTTATTTCATGAAAAACAAATACTGTTTATATTCAATGAACGCGGAAGTTGTTTATTTAAGGAGATACGAGATATCCAGCTTTCGAGACCGATAGATGTAACCAATAAGTTTAATATTTAGTAAACGTCAATGCCTGAGTATGCCTGAGAGTATCAGTGGTTGTGTAAAAGACCATAAAACGTTCAATCAACGCATCGTTCGTTCAGTTTGTAAAATGTCGCCCGTACTTCTTTGTGTAGTTATACTTTTCTGGTCCTCCGTGATCATGGATTGTATGTTGTTTACTTTTTACAAAATAGAGTTTCGCTCATGCGCTAGGGGGCGTCAGTGGTGTGGTATCTGTCATTATCACTGATGAACACATTCAATAAAACCGAGGCTGCTGTTTTTAACTGCATGCTATGCTTCCTAAGGGCTTTCCCTTTCATCAGTTTTATTTGTTTAGCATATGCTATCACTAAATGCCATATTGCCGGAAACGTCATGAGGTATATTATTGCAATTTCCATGCAATAAACAACATTGACGTTGCTCTAAAAAACAATGTCCAGTAGACGATTTACGGTGACAAGGAAATGGACCATGTTTTGGAATCAACATCTTAATGTGATATTTAAATAGCCTTTGCTGTATCGTTGAGCTAGGAAGTTATAAATGTTGTTAATTCAAGAACAGAACTATTGATCTAGTTAAACACTATACATTTTATGTATTGATTATATCGACAAACATTTATATGTCTTCCCCTTATTAAACAGACGATTTTTGTGCATTATTGTTGCGAAAATTACATCAGCCATATGTGTAAATGCAATTTTCATCAAATCATAGCAATCTATTTTGCATGCCTAAGATATTGCTAAGAGCCCAATGGCGTCGATGTATTCTTGAATTCTGCATAACAATC
>Ga0224511_10003481_pt1 | contig 11360 bp, 5 predicted proteins | sample SF_May12_sed_USG_2_FD_169988 | JGI IMG/M metagenome (GOLD analysis project Ga0224511, IMG submission 169988) | Sediment microbial communities from San Francisco Bay, California, United States - SF_May12_sed_USGS_8_1 | ecosystem: Environmental > Aquatic > Marine > Sediment | place: USA...
GTGAGCATCAAGCGGCCTAGTTGGGCCGTAGACTGGGAGACATTCAGTGAGCATCAAGCGGCCTAGTTGGGCCGTAGACTGGGAGACATTCAGTGAGCAACAAGCGGCCTAGTTGGGCCGTAGAGAACAATTAAAATTTCCGGACTGGAACTGGTCAAGTATAACCTATCAATATTATAAACAGCCCCTGAAGCTAATTACAACTCACCATCTCCAACTACACTTTCTGGTGGCCTTTTTGTTCTTTCTGTGCCTGTAGTCACTACGTCTGAAATTCCACCCGGTGACGTGGTGTATTTTATACCATCAGCATCTGATTCTTCTGTAGTCTCATAGGTGGAACCCGGAGTTACTGAAGTTGATGCAGTTGATGTCACTTGTGGTGTTGTGATAGTTGTACTTGCATATGTTGTCATTGAACCACATTGTAAATCAGTGGAGGCAATAGTTGGTTGTAGAGTGAGATCAAGTGTGGCCGGACCAACGCATACGGCATGATGAACTACCGACTGAGTCATGTTAGTAACTAGCCACCGGCTCAGACAGTCACAGACATATGGATTATCCCAGTAACTCAACGTTAGACCAATAACTGGATGAGTGAAAATGTCCTCGAACAGAGTAACTATCTGGTTACGGGTGAGGTCAATCGTAGCTCTGGAGGAAATACCCTTGAAAGCGTTTATACCGACATACGAGATCTGATTGTAGGACAAGTCAATCCGCGTGATCCTACTAGAGTTACCATTGAAAGTATCATCAAGAATTCCGTGTAGCTCGCCATGATGCATATCCACTTTTTCGAGAAATCGCTGCTGAACGAACCTCCGAGGGACGTACACGAATCTGTTGCCAGAAAAGTCAAAGCTTGTCAGCTTAGTGAGATAGCTGCTTTGTTTAAATGTGTGTGGGACTATTTGTAATTCGTTATAACTTAAATTCAGTCGCTGAAGCTCGGAGCAGAGATGCAGATTAGCGGGGATCTCTGTAAGATGATTGGCCGATAAACTGAGTTGGAGCAGAGAATCTAAACCACTAATGGGAAACTCCACCGTAGTCAGTTCACACCTATCACACTCCATTCGTTGGAGCAGCGATAATCCATTCAATGAAATGTTTCCAATTGGATTGTTACTAGCAGACAGCCATCTCAGTCCTTCAGCAAATGATAGATTACCCAGCTCTAACAATGTGATGTTATTATCATGAAGAAGGAGCGATTCTATGACTTCAAGCAGTAACAGGAAGTCACTTGAAGACAGACTGTTATTCGACAGATCTAAATATCGCAAAGTTGAATTAACTGGAGCAAGTGCCTGTGAGTGAATACTGGATATGACATTGTCAGCCATGTACAGGCTAGTTAAGGAGTTAAAAGGCTGAAGGTCATCTTCTCTAAGGTAAGATATGGAGTTACCAGAAACGCTAAGACTAGACAGTCCATCCATAACTCCGGAGATGGATGGTAGTTGATTGTATCCGTTGTTTGAGATATCAAGGTAGTCCAGAACGGTGAACCCATCCAAATCCAATGCTCCACTGTTCCCGTTGGCTAGTCTGTTATTGGCGAGATACAGTTGCAGGAGCGAAGAGGCTGAAGCACCTGCCCATCCACTCTCAAGCGCTTCCAACTCATTGTCATTTAGAAACAGAGCAGCAATATTCGTCAGGTTTCCAAATGCCTGATTGGGTAGTCGTCGCAGGCGGTTCCCGCTTAGAGTCAGCAGGACTCTGTTTGGGGCGGGGCGCGCAAACGATGGTGGCGTGGTAAGATCACTATTACTGCAGTCTATATGAGTGCTGCTAGAAAGGGATCTGCAGACGCATTCCTCTGGGCACAGAAACCCGGATGTGAGCTGCCACAACGTGAAAACTACCAACACAACCTTCATACTGCGATCTAAAAAGATAATAGTAAGATTATTTGGTTTTATAATTTTATAGCATCATTGAACCGGTGGCTTGTTTCCAGAATTCTACATGGTGACCCCATAGAGAAGGGTGGCCTATGGTGTGTCTCATAGAGAACGTTACTCTACGGGTGATGCATGGTGTGTCCCATAGAGAACGTTACTTTACAGGCGATCCATGGTGTGTCCCATAGAGAACGTTACTCTACGGGCGATCCATGGTGTGTCCCATAGAGAAGGTTACTCTACAGGTGATCCATGGTGTGTCCCATAGAGAACGTCACTCTACGGGCGATCCATGGTGTGTCCCATAGAGAAGGTTACTCTACGGGCGATCCATGGTGTGTCCCATAGAGAACGTTACTCTACGGGTGATCCATGGTATGTCCCATAGAGAATGTTACTCTACGGGTGATCCATGGTGTGTCCCATAGAGAAGGTTACTCTACAGGTGATCCATGGTATGCTCAATATAACAAAGATGGTCCTTGGATGATGATTGAAGCTCAGTACACCATTCACACAGCCTTCACAAATTATCCAATAATGTTGCAAATACCAATTTTGAAATATTGAAATCCTCTACCCTATATTTAGTCTTCATGAGCCAAGCGCTCCATGCATTCATTGAATCGTTCCGTTTGCCCTTTGTAGAAATTTTTTCTACAGGGAGCCGTAATTGAGTCAAATTTTAATTGAGTCCTCTCATAATGGAGAAGCCATATTTTCTAAGCAAAGTTCAGTCATTCATCACTAAATATAAACTACAGGGCGTGGCTATAGGCCATCCGTGGAGTTTGAATAGACAATAGGAATTACACGCATAGCGTACTCTGATAGCTCATACTAATAGTCAACAGCATGCTGGTTGTTCTGGGTTGAACTTCTAAACTGCTGGTCACGGCCATAGATGTAATCCATATACCTATGAGAGTATATGTCTATGGTCACTGATGTTCTTTGAAACGCTCTTGTTTGCTCAAGTTGAAAATAGATCGCTACTTTGTATTTTTTCAATAATCTTGTGAAGTCACGTTAGCCAAGTGGCAGTAATAGAGATGTGGACGTATTCTACAATTTTCAGACGTTATGGCGGCTTTACCAACAAGAACTCCAACCACTCATGTGTTTATATGTACTCACCTGCGATTCTCGGAAACAACCAAACGTGTTCTTATGTGGCTTACGATTCGCCTTATTGTTCCGAATCTGCCTATAAAAATGGAAAGTAACGGTACATTATACTTGCAGCAGATAATTGCCCTACTCTGATTACGGTGTCAACTCAAACCATAGTAGGAATACACACTGGAGACATAGCTAGTAATTTTAAGATCTACTAGTACAATTATCACCGTCTTCCAATAGTGAATCACTTTGTTGTCACGCCTACTGTGATTAGTATGATAATAATGACATCTTCCCTCTAAGCCCCGAAATCAAGCACTTCCTTGTTTTACTCAAATGGCATTCTACCTATCTATGGTCTGCCCCATAGAGTTAATGAGCCTCCTGGGTGAGCCTCCTTATTCAATGTTAAAATTTGAACTCGATTGGACAGAAAGCAAAAGGTGACGCATAAACTTCAAATTGAACCCAGGTAATGTGGTCCAAAATCTAACCCGTTATGCTATAACGAGTTATATAAAGTTTGTTCGGCGAGTCTCTCTCCAGATTATCAGTTTCAGTTAAGGTCATGTCGCAATTGACCGTCCACTTGTCTGAAGCTAGTCGCAGTTTTTCTGCGATTAGAAGCCAATCCATATCGGTGTCAGATTTTCATGTGGACATTTAGACCTCATACTCGCCAGGCCGAATTCGATCGTCTGGTCCCAGAATAAGTTCTACGCAAACCGCGACATTGCAGTGCATTGTGTTGAGATAATAGAGTGATTACGAAGTCACAAGCTGCTATACGCTGGTCCCTCAGTCTAAATATTCTGTTCAGTAGATCAGTTGTACTCACGAGAACCACTCCTTCTTTGCCTACTGGGTCCAAGACGACCCATGAAGCGAGTAAGTTGTGAATTTAGAATTCCAGGGGCGGATTTCACCCCTTCCGTCAGTCTCCTAGACATTTCTGACATGGTAACCTTTGGTTGCCTTATTTAAATACACCGAATATTTTGATAATTAATGATATATATATATATATATATATATATGTATATATATATATATATATGTATATATATATATATATATATATATATATGTATATATATATATGTGTATATATATATATGTATATATGTATATATATATATGCATATATATGTATATATATATCTTTCAGAAAGACTTGTCAGTCACATGTGATCTGGGAAACTTCCAGTCTGTCTGGTTGATTCACTTCTCTCCCGCTGATGGTCGATCTCTCTCTGAGGAGTTTGAAACTGGGGACGATCTTCAAAGACAAATACATTCACTCATTAAATCACCATCGAGTCACTCTGATTATGTCTTCATCAAGTGAGTTGAAGATTTTTACGCTAGCAACACATGAGGCTTCTGACAATGAGAATCCTGGATAAATTTTTGAAATGTTCACCCTGACACTGAAAATTCATTAAATCTGCCCAGCGGCTTTGCCAAGATGATATTGTGATACTAATATAGCTGTAATATGGTGATAAATTTAAAAGTTCATTTATTGGACTGTGTTAAGAGAGATTTTTAAAGCAATTTGTTTGGAAACCATACGAGCCAGCTCCCAAGTGCTTGAAGTGTCACAGTGGGAGTCCAGTATATAACCAGACCATAAGCCCTGAACGATGACGCAAGCACTCTGCCCACTTGGTGGGTTTATATGCTGATGTTCGAAGACCGACTTTATTGTGGAGGAAATCTGTACGGAGACCCAACGAATGATTGTCCATCCGTGATTGACACGACTCTCATTTTCAAGGATGTCTCTCAGATATCCGAGGAGTACCAAGATGATCACCGGGTGTTAGCGCATTTACTAGCATGACTTGTTGTGAGGTTTCCCGCCCGACAACAAAGTAATTGAGCTAAACCTTGAGCAAACATCTTGTTTCAATCTTAATTCGATGTTATAAGGACCCATTCATCGTGACTGTATGAATTTTTGTCAAAGGACCCCTTCGATGACTGTCATATAAACTCATCAGCTGATCTATCCCGGTATTCAAGCATATGATGCTACAAAACTGTCAGATGTGACCGCTATGACCTAACAATGTGTCGCAATTCTATTTAGGGGTGCTGATGAACATTTTCAGCTGCTGCTACTTCCTGCCACAATCCCCAGACACCTGAAACCGGATGAGAGGCCTCACATTAATGTCAACATCATTTTCATAGACTCTGTGTCAGACGAGCACTTCTATCGGAGTCTGCCTGAAACTGTTCAGCTACTCAACTCCTGGCCCCACGTGAGTCATAGATTGTAGTGTAGAATTCTGATATTTTAGTGGAAGGGACCCAGTTTGCCTGGAAACTCACTCTTTGGTGTTGATCAGGTCTGACTCACTCGGGTCGATGTAGGAAACTCACATTTGCCATAACTGAGATTTGAACTTAGGCTCCCTACAGATGACCTATTTCGCTATACACTACAGTTACGGGCCTACAGTTGAGAGAATGCTCAGTCAATGTTTCACCTTGTATAATCCTACCATCGCATTTCTTGTAGGCATTTAGCTTCCCTAAGTATCAGAGCCTAAAATCTCGCACCTGGGAGAACATGCAGGCACTGTTCACAGGTGTCAGTGAGACTGGCAAATCATTCTCTACACTCGCCATGCCACACACAGCTCTCAGACCCCAGGATCTTCTAACTGCTTTCAAGGTGAAAGGTAGGTAAACACACCACCTAATGCCCCTGCCCATCATCCAAACAACTTTAGTAGTGATATCACTCTCGCAAATCCCAATGCCCTTTACCCCACCCTAAATCCGGATTCCCACTTCCCTCAATCCAGCTCCCAACCCCAATGTCCCAGTATCCACTTGTTCAGATGACAATGTTAAAACGCGGACATATGTTCAAAGATCCTGGCATTTGTATTTCATTTTAAGCTGTCACAGTGATTGTAACTCTTTCTCTGTGACTCGCAGTTTTGTCCACGGCTGTAGTGATTCAGCCATTTCAGCATGTGTCTTCAATTCTTAACATGTGGCCTTCTTGTCCCCATCATTGATTTGAACACACAAACTCCCTGGATTTGCGCATTTCAACGGGTAAAAGCCGCCGCGGCTATATTGTCTCTTCACCGTTAGAATTTAATGATCTGAATTTGTTTTCACTTCTAGGCTACCATACTTTATTTATGGAGGATCTGTGTTGGCATTGGGAATGGGGAATTAGCAAAGACCTGTTGGTTCACAATAAAACCATCAACAGGCAGACGTATTACCAGCGACTAATGAAAGCGTTCCAGAAAGCGGAGATTGACTCCTTCGGTATCTCCCCTGCCAGGTTTGTGAAAGTTAAACTCAGACGTACTCTCTGAAATGAAAAAATTCATTGGTGAGGTTATGTTAAAGGTTGAATAGAAGGAGAACATCTTGTCACCGTTGCTCAACTTCAGTTGTCAGTTGTCACTATGTTTCACTGTCACTTTCCATGAGCCAGCGGTGAACTTTCATAAATCCTATAGTGTACATACATAAAGTGAGTGGATAACTGTATGCGTCTCAATGAAAAAGACGTAAATCCCCCCCACACATAGGTCTTGTCTGTCTACGCACATCCCAAATTGTTATATCATCGAAACTGTAGCTGTGAAATCTTGGAGCAAAATGGACATCCCGATCCATTTCATGGTATGCCAGCTGTCTGTTATAATGGCATACATCAGCACACATATCATCTGCAGTATCTACTCAACTATCAGCAGAATATGCGCCGTGCAGGTAAGTTATAGCCAGGTATATTCGTGTGACATTTCTTTAACACCCCATACCGCCCATGGCCCTGCCCGCATGTTGACGGTCTGTTTATATTGACTCTGCGCTCAATATTATTGGGAGTTACCTTCCCGTGCACCTATCAGTGAAACTTTCTTCCCGTTAATGAATCAATCTTTATGTCTTTCGCTTTAGTCTAGTCGAACCGATTTTATCCGGCTTGACCCGAGTAGAATCATTCGCCTATATTTTCATGATCAAGGTGTTTGGACAAACAAAGGAGAATGTATGACATCACAAGCGGGGCAAAGTGAAATTCCTTTTGAGCATCTTCTTACAGTCCAATGAGTATTGCATCCCGTTTTAGGTAGGCCATTCTTCAGTTTCTATAGCTCTAACGTCGGTCATGATGACTGGGGAAGAAGAATCCAAACGCTCGACCCGGACTTGGCAAACTTCCTGCGAGAGACGGCCGCCGACAGTCACACGCTGACCATGATTTTCTCCGATCATGGCAACACATACGGAGATTACGTAAAAACCGACCAGGGGAAGCGGGAGATGTATCATCCAACGTTACACCTGATCATACCGGACAAGGTGCAGAACATGATCGGTATGTCTAGCTAATATCAGCCGAATGTCGTTGATCGCTCTAAAATTTTGAGTTCTCTGTACATTTCAGGCTCTGTCAAATCAGTGACATAAAGGTCACTGATCACTGGTCAAACTCATTTAGTCTAATACAAAGGCCTAAGGTGTTAAAATAGAAGTCAGTCATGATACCTCAGTGGAATAGCTCACTGTCTATCCTCCCTGTGGCCCGGGTTCAATTCCCAGCCATGGCGGAGTATTTCAAGGGATTTTTCCCTGGCTGATCGCACTCTGCCAACCCGTCCTGAGCCAGCGTGACAGAAAATGGCTCAATCTCTCCTCAATGACACCACACAACCTGTGGACAACGAGGAGGAAGGCCGAAGTTCAACAATGGACAAAAAATGGCAGATCTAAAAAAACGAAAAAAGAAAAAAAAAAGGTGTTAGGGCTTCTATAGAACAATGACTAAATTAGTAGCTAGGTGAGAATGTAATTTTCAAGATAAGAGAGGTTGTAAGGACACTATCTGCCCATGTTACTCATTGTATGGACAGTATCATTTACTGCCCATGTATTAAAGCGTATGGAAAGCATCACTTATTGCCCATGTTACTCAGTGTATGGACGGTATCGCTAACTGTCTATGTTATACACTGTATGGACAGTATCACTGTCCATTTTACTCGGCGTATGGGCAGTATCACTAACTCCCCGTGTTAGTGTAAGGACAGTATCACTAACTGCCTGTGTTACTCAGGTGAGGACGCGATGAGCAGACTGAGCGCAAACCGGGAGCGACTCATCACATGCGTGGACCTTCACTATACCCTGATTCACCTCACCCACCTGCGGACACCTGCTACCGCCGGCCTCTTCTCATCGATAGATGTACTGAGAGCCTGCAGTGACCTCCCACTGTTTCAACCTAATCTCTGCATCTGTGAAGAGCATGGTAAGTGCTGAGGATTCCCACTGACCCAATGTTTATAATTTAACCATTTATTTAATCCAGGAGACTGCTTGGGATCTCAAATTTTCTGAGTCGTTGACCACAACCAAGGGGTAAATATCTCTTGCACGAGAAAAACAGCTACACTTCGTTGCTCATGACAAGATATCCCAATGTGGAATTGGCCTACCACATCGGTATATAATATTAAAAAGCGCCCTTGTGTATAATGGTGGAAAAAGGAAACATTATGGCTGCACTAGTCCTTGACTTGGTGCAGACAGCACATTTTGCTCGAATGATGTGGTCATCGTGATAGTGAAGCTGTCGGATTAGATACTTGCTTTTTTCCACTAGTTACGGCTTACCATGAGAGGGTCACTATTGATGCTCCACCTCATAGTGAGGATTGCGTTTCTGTTTATGTATTGAGCTCAGGAATAATATGAAGACCTCATACCCACAACAGCGGCCCCATAACCGCGATTCGAAACCAGTTTTTCCAGCTGACGAAGCCAGTGCTCTACCGATGAGCTATACCGCTATCTCAAGTTCCAGACAGTACTAGCTGTGTTAGGCTCTCACAGGCAGACCGCGACTCCAAGTCCAGACCATCAACAATCTCATCATCTTTGCACTCTTTTGTTCATAGGCCTGACCCTGTCCCCATCGGTTAGTAACACATTAGCTCAGTTTGCTTCCGGTTCACTGAATAATCTTCTCTATGATAATGTAACTATACACCGAGCTCACTGCACCTTTCTACTGGTGGTCGGATACACTGTGGTCAGTGCTACCCAGCATAATCAGGTAACTATATGCGGTATATGGCGTATAATAGAGAGGTTGCAGAGTTGCCTACCCCCTATAGAACCGGAATTTTAGCGATTCCACCTACTAACGTGTAATGACTCGCTCGGTGAGCCGTTCGCTCACTCAGTGAAAACATTGTTCGATTTGAATCGGTATTACTAGTGATTCAGTGCACAATATGGGTACAAATATATGAATATGTCTGGGATATTAGTTCATAACTTTAATGATTCCCTACAAACTGCGGCAGACCTGTTTGATTGAACTAGAAAAAGGAAAACTTGTTAGGTGGCATCGTGCGGAATTTGAAAAATCTTTTGTCCAAATGTACGGTAACTTGTCTGCAATTGCGCGCCAATGACGTAAATTCGGGGCTGTTTTCCGTTTACGCGTACGAAAACGCAACTCCGCAAATTCTTTAATATAGTGCATCATTTATAATGTATAACCTAATGTTATTCTGTGTATACTGTAATATTATAAAGAGTTAGAGCAATCGTTTGGCTCTTAGTAACTGACAAACTAAGACTTAAAGACCATTTTCGGAAGAGGTGAGTAAACTCGCTCGGTCACGGAGTCAGTGTTACTCACTTTGATTGCGAGTTAGACTAGAGTTAAGACCGGTAGATTCATAAGTAATTCATATGGATTCATTGTTCTCGTCTTCGGGTCCATTTCACACTCATGCTTCGATCCTAGTGGTCAGAGGCATGACAAATTTTCAGAAGTTGCACCCATCACGCTTTGAGCGCGCAGGCGTGCATATGTAATAACCTGGTTTCGCTGTAATGTCTTTTGCGACAATTGGGAAATTTTCAGCTGAATGGGGGTTCATTTGGGAATGTCAACAATTAGCCATGTTTTTTTACTACATCGCCTGCTTAGTATGAAATTTTATTGGAATCCAGTAGGTTTTGAGACACGTTGATCCTGATCAGCCAAAAGCATTTTGGCTCGCCATCCATACTTTAAAACCCACTGACTTATGCACTGAGTTGATTGATCCTCTGTAGGTATTTGATGTTACCCTGGAGATTAACTTTTTCCACCCTACTGATCCAGACAGATTGGAGACAGTGCTTACTTCTCTGCAGTATCGGCAGCAAGCTGACAGCCATCCACAGGATCTACAATTACTGTCGTTCGAACGAGTCTCCACTTACAGTGTATATAGACCATGCGGAGATGGCCCAAATACAGAGCAGTTGTGTATATGCTCCCATTATCCGCCACCGTATAATAACCCGTCCGATTGGCCAAAATTAGCCAATCAGATGCCACTGATCAAAGACGTCCGTAGCGTGAAGTGCACCCAGTGTATTACGTGCTTTTTTTTTACACTTATGTCTGATGCTTATACATTTTACATTGCCAATTCATGTGGTTCCTTAGTCACTGTTAAACTGAAAACTCAGTATTTTATTCCTTATTCAGACATTCCTTCACAAATGAAGCTGCTGCCTCAAAATATAGCCTTTGTATCAATAGGGACCAACCCTAACTCTGTACCATTAGAATCTCTAGTTTTACTCACTGAATAAGTTATAGTTATTTAGTTATATTTAATATTTAAATGATTAGTTTTTTCATAATTTGGCTTCTTGGCCATGGCATGGTGCTTTTATACTGTTGGTCTCTCTCTTTCTTAACCACATTTTCTAACTAAAGAAATCAACCATTATAACCAGAGAAGCAAGACGTTAAAAGCTCTTCCCAAGCTTGGTGCAGTTTCTGTTTTTGCACTTCTGAATTCCGAAAGGTATTACTTTAGTCGGAAAAGTTGAGAACGGCCTTGGCACCGAAAGTATCACGGCTGTTTTCAACTTTCCCGACTATAGTTGGAATGACTCTGTCAGTTGCGCCATCTTCTAGAAGCTTTCTGATCTTCTGGTTGACCGTGTACCTTGTGTAACCTCTCATACTCTTCCAGCAGAACAGTACGTTTGTACTCTTGGGTTGGCTGTACTCTTACCAATCTCTCCAGCAGAGCCTTGTTGTCTTTTTCTAAAGCGATTTCAGCTTTCTCCTTCTCAGATTTCTTGGCTTCTCTTGTTCGTTGTGTTATCCGTGAGTAGATATTCCAGCAATCAACACCTGACAACAGAATGTTGACCACTCGTAAATTGCCAGGGAAATACGGTTAGAGGAATAAAGTTCGGGCCATCTTGACAAGGAAGAGTTGAGATAAAGCAATGGTGTTAACGGCTAGAATTCTT
>Ga0224511_10003482_pt1 | contig 11359 bp, 7 predicted proteins | sample SF_May12_sed_USG_2_FD_169988 | JGI IMG/M metagenome (GOLD analysis project Ga0224511, IMG submission 169988) | Sediment microbial communities from San Francisco Bay, California, United States - SF_May12_sed_USGS_8_1 | ecosystem: Environmental > Aquatic > Marine > Sediment | place: USA...
CCTAGATATTGTTAAAACAAACATTCTGATCAAGTTTCATCAAAATCAGGTCACAAATGTGGTCTCTAGAGTGTAAACATCAAATGTTGACGGACGACGCACGACGCACGACGGACGACGGACGACGACGGACGACGGACAACCACTGACCACAATAGCTCACCATGAGCACTTCGTGCTCAGGTGAGCTAATAAATGTCAACTCCACGTGTGTTTGTCACCCGAGTATCGGAAACCTCCACTTCCATGTTTGTTCGCTCGTAGACGTATCGTGATATATTAGGTGAGAGTGATCTGTCCAATATTAGAAGGCATACGCCATATCCAAAATAAAGTTAACATGCCTCACAACAACTTTCATATTAAAATTTAAATGTTCAAAGTACAAATGCTGCAAACAAGGCAGACCTGGTCAGGGCAACCTGACAAAATGGCTTTTGCAAAAATAACAATCATCAAACACAACATAACAAGAAACACTTGAGCAGGACGTAAAGGAACATGTATCTTGAACGTTTGTTTAATATTTTTATATATAAATGTTTTCTCCATCTAATAATGACTATCGTCTTGGCCCTTGGTACGGTCAGTGACTTTCATACCTACTTAAAATAATTGGAGAAGAAATAATATGCATATAGTACCTCTGTAACAACACCATCTGAATATTTGATATTGGTTATGCGAAATTTGTCTGGATGTACAGTTAACAACTCTTTTAACGCGTTAATTTTTTTTCTATACTATCCCAATACTAAACCATAACCATGAATTGTTTTCTATATTTTCAGCTTTTTGTATATTTCTATATTATCCCAAAACTAAACCAAAATCATGAATTGTTTTCTATATTTTCAGCTTTTTGTGTAGTGATATACAACGTTTAATGGATACTCGTTTAAAGCCTGTTGTTGGCTTAAACAAATCCGATGACACCACATGCAGTGTTTGTTATGACTATTATGTCATATCAAACGTGTCCTCATTTACATAGAGTTTACCTTTTATGCTTTTAATTGAATTTGACCAAACAATACATTTGCTATTAAATTCAGCATTAATTACCTACCTTGTAAACAGGGGAATGCATATTCATTAAAATCGTCTGCTTTTCTCCAAATTAAAAAAACATCTTGTATGGAAGTACATGTGAATAAATGTTTAGCAATATAAAAGAAAACAGCTTTATTACCGCAAATTACCTTTTCTCTTACAGACAGTGTATTGGATTTTTATGAGAATTCCTAGAATATAAATAAGGCGTACATGCATTTTTTTAGATTGGTGTTTTCATTGTTATTTTGACATTGAAAGATATAAATACAACTAATTTCAGAAGAAACCATGAATATTTTATTTATTTTCTGCTATTTGTTAATTTATATATATCAATATAGCTGAGTACTGTGACAGGTCATTTATATGTTTGATTTCAATAATAATCGATATTAAACACCTCTGTGGTTGGGATCACTTCGTGGTAAGGGGCGATAACATGTGTTCCTATAGGGGCGTTCGGCAAACACCGACCCTTATTATTTATAACACATATCATTTTTGGTGTTTCATATATTTTAGCATAATTTCGTATTTGTTGCTGTATGACCGTATTGTATGTCGTAAACCCACAATCAATCATTCCATCAATAATATAAATATAACAAAAATTTAAATTTGCATGAAATTACCCATTCCAAATGTAGGTGTACTAACGTCTTTCCGTACATAGGATAAAACAGTTTGGCTGTTTGAATTAAATTGATGAAAGGAAAAGCCCTCAGGAAGCATAGCCTGCACGAGAAAACAGCAGCCTCTGTTTTATTGAAGATGTTCATCAGTAGTGCATGTTTTCATTCACCTTAAAGTGTGACTTTATTACGACTCTATCAGATTTTAAATTGAGGATCACTGAGGGTAAAATATGTGTATAAAAACTGTTGAATACTAAGTACGTTAAAACCAGAAATATAATGCTTGTTATTAATTGACTAAGGTCTAAACGTAGTGCATATCTTTCAAAGATGGGATTATCAAGCCCCTACTTTGATGCAGAAGTATTTAACATTAATTTGTGCAAGCAAAATATGTGTATATGATTTATTGCTAAAAGAAATGTGATTTTGAAAAACGTTCTTTACCGCAGATGTGAGGTTATGTGTTTGATATTTCACTCATATTCATGAATGTTGCATATTATTAACAGCTGCGATTCTTTATAAAATGATGATAAAAATGTTGGTTTGAGAAAAGAAAATTACATTTTTGTGTCACTACTGTGAAATCCATTTCATATAAAATCGTAGTGAACATCTGCATTCTTAAGATAATTTAACAAAATGAAATCCTCGCTATGCATTACATAAATTCATTCGTAAATCTGCACGGAAATCAACGGAAGGGACGCCTGTCATTCTCCAATCAGTACAAAGCGAACCTCTCATATATGCAGCTTTATTTCACCACTGGGAAATAAGTAGATTTATTCCTCGACGTCTCGTGCAGTATATATCAAAGGATCACATGAATAAATGGTATAGCCCACATTTGTTCAGTCTTCACGAAGATAAGATTCGTTTATACGATGTGAACCAAAAGCTAGATGAGTGACACCACCGACGACTGAACATTTTAGAACCACTTTACCATGTGTCTGCTCTGAAGATACACTCCAGTGTTTACAAATACATGTGTTTATCTTACTGACTTTAAAAAAGAAAAGACGACGATAGAAAAAAAGAACCAAGTTTCGTAACCTTTGTGTTTTATGAGCTGTTACAGTGGTTCTTGTCGTACATGCTTTAAATAACTGTGTTGTGTTTTAAAGATTTTGCTATCGAACTTTATGAACTATATATGTTTTACATTTTTACATTATCAATTACTCAAAATGTACCAATATAGATGATTCTCTATTAACAATATACATTCAAACTACAAAGCGCACACATTTTTTATTTACAGTTGGTTCCATATCATATACGTAGTATACTAATTATGTTATTTGTGTGTTTGTACACTGAGTGTATACATCTTTATTATGTCTGTGTATATATGTTATAGTCTTCAGTAATGGCGAAAATAAAATCTATCTATGACATTTAAACTGGATTTGTGGTAATCTTACCTTCTGGAAATATTGTTAATACTGATTTTAGACGACTGAAAAAAGACATTCTTTACAGATGCTAGGTCTGTACCTTTATACCCTTATAATCGTCACAACTTTTACAGTATGTTAAGTATACTTAATAAATTAACATTGCAAAAAAACTTTTTGAAAAGACGTGTGACTAAAATGTGTGTTTGGGCAAAAATGTAAAAGCATAACAACAACAAAACAAAACATCCAACATAAAAACCCTTGCCGAAGCCGGGAATTGAACCCCGGCATTTTTGCATCCAAAGCGGAAAAGTAACCTCTGGACCACCGAGTCAAATGAGAGTATCGAATGTAGTCAAGCTATTTAACTATTTCGACTCAATGGGTCGAACTGTAAATAAACAAAGCCGAATTTGCGGGCCACACATTTTCAACATATTCATTTTGTTATATTTTAACATGCATGGATAACTATATTTGGCAGTTTATCATATTAACGGTAGTTTGTTTTGCTGCTTAAATATGGTTTAAATGTAAGATGTAAACAATTCATACCTAAAAGATTCAGGCATAGCATCTTTAAACGAATGTAACTACATAAATTATATTAAACTCGTAATGTTAAATATTTCCTGTCACAAACATAGGAGGCATGTAAACAAAGTTAGTTTTACTGCTTGACTCTTCATAATGTTGGGTCAACACTAATGTAAAGGTAAATATCCTGCATTGTGGTAATAGACAAGTTTCCACGGCTGCTGTCGAGGAGGTCAGGTTCACTAACAGACAAACAGCAATAGAATTCAAAATGAGTTGTATTGTTTAGTGTGTTAATATAAGTGTTATATAGAACTTTCCCCTGAACTATATTGGACAAAGATTCGATCTCAACAGGAAGGGGAATACATGTACCTTCGATATGATTTCTTTGTTGTAAAATGCAGTGTCGTGGTAAAAAAACGGGATACATATAAAAACAAATTGTCCAATTCTCTTCGTGGACCTTAGTTAGTGTCCTATTTGTGTTACGATAGGTGTTGATATTCTGTTAAATCCAGAAATAAATTATTTAAACCTTCTAGGAGAAATCATAAAATTGCTTACAGATATATGTTTATATGTCCATCGTCGAGTATTAAAACATTCACTTTCAAGCATGGGGTACTGCCACATATAATTAATAACACTTGTTTTAATATCAGAGAAAGAAGATGTTTATCACAAAATGTAATTCTGTTGATATCTGTGACACAATATTTAAAGCCCCCAGAGCATGTAGTTTGGGCATAAACATGGAATAAATCAAAAGTATCCCAAAAGATCTAAATAAATGAGTGATAAAGCATAAACTTTAGGTACCATGTGCTAGGTTTGAAGACAATTTTGCGCAAACCAGGCCATTTTGCAATACAACATTTCATATGAGGGGAAATCATTTTATATCAAAGGGACAGAAAAAATATTTACCCCAGTTCCATGCATTTATTATCTTTTTAAATATGCTGTCCTGATATGTTCAATATCACATTTCTTCAATAAGACTCGTGTCTAAATTATATTTTTAGATAAGTACTTTTGAACCACCATTTTGTACTCTAGTTTTAGTATGACAAATAACAAAGTGCACTTACCACGGTGAAGCAAGACTAACGACTGTTTTGTGCACTGCAGATCTCCCAAATGAGAACTACGACTAAGATTTAAGTGTATACCTCTTAAAATCTGGGACAAAACGGTGACGGACAATTCGATTACTCCACCCCCATTTGCGGCTGAAACACTTTGTTTAAAAGGACTAAGCGGTATACTTCGTTTTTATTTGTTCATATCCATGCATAAGGTTGCAACATTAAAATAACTTCACAGCATATTACATATGTGGGTTTAATGCGTTTGACTACGGAGCTTGAGAACACTGGGTTGAATCCCACGTAAGCCAATGAATTGTATGTTTTCTGTTGGTTTTGTTGTTGTTGCTACTGATCCTATTTCGTCAGTGTTTTAATTAGTTGTTATAACGTGTTACTTTTCTCATTGCAATCTTACTTTTTAGTAAATGTATTGTAAATCTGTGTTTCCATTAAAAGGGTATCAATATATAGGTTAAGCATCATTAACTTCTTTGGTTTCCCAATAGGTCTTTAAAAAGCTCTGTACAACATTTTTATCGTATTGGATATGTTTTATTTTTGCCGATTACTTGTATTATGCGGTGCAGACATTTTAAATATCCTATGTTGGGTTTTAAAAACAGTTCTTATCGTCCGCAATTTGCTATGTCTCTCTAGATTATATCGTACATTTTTGTAAGAATTGGTTAGAAAAACATACACTATATGTTATAAATAATATTTATATATATAATTATTATATTATTTGCGATATCTTTATCGTGTATTTGCGCCAGTAAATGGGAACCAAGCGTTTGGTCTATAAACCAACGTATGTTTATAAGCCTTATATATATCAGTCAAAAACGTTCTTTTTATGATGACACGAGATCGAGTGGGTATTTCAATCAAATACCTCAAATCTGGAAGGGCAATGCTCTGTAGTAAAGTGTAAGATCAATATGTTGAAGTTGCTCAGTTATTTGCTGCAGACTTTATTAAGGAGATTAAGCACACTGGTTTTGATAATGAAAACACTACCGTTCTGATTAAGAGAATTACCGTGGAGATTGGAAGAACTTTAGTATAACATTGACCTTTGCGCCTCGCGAATGTTGGAATAATTTGGTCAAACATTGATCTTGACCTTGTTCTGTAAGACACAATGATAATGTGACGATACAATCTGCTTAATAAACAACGAATTGCTCGTACACGTGCGTAGAACAATCAGCAGGGTTAGATTCTTTAACATTTCATTTTTTCCTCAAACACTTGCTTTAAAACAAACGCCACACAAAACTACAAGAATCGATTGTCCTTGTTGATCCCTAATGATATGTCATACAAATACATTTTACACATATTCATACAAAAATGTTTATCGTGTAAGTGCACTAGATAATGAAGTATCAGTTTAATACTACATACAGTGAATTAATGATCGCATATCAATATATAGAGGATATTTGTTTAATGTTGGTGTAAGAGAGACATGTATTTCACGAGTGATCGTAAATATACTGACATACAGTGGCATACAAGTTTATTCACCGTGAAGCATAAACGAGTTGAATATTATTCCGTAAATACAAATGCAATCGCCTAATAAAAATGACCATTACAACACATTAAATTAAATCAGGCCTTATGCACGAAGAACAATGTTCTATTGATACAGTTTAAATGTCTATTATCATTCTTTAAAAAAATGTATATTTTAAGATGTATACCTTTAGTTTAACAGATACTGCGTGTGAGATTTGAGCTAAAATCACTATGTTTTGAATTGTTTATTCAGAGATTTTATAAAATAATAATAATAAAATTAATAATCGGACAATCTACACATGGAAGGAAAAATAGAAGAAATGGATCCGAGCCTAATATGGAACCTCCGCTCTCGACAAAACGAGACGGGCACCTTATTTACGACTCCACACTGAATCTCAGTGGAGATTTTGCTAAATGAGTGATAGACAATTTAAAACATAGCTTTTAAACGCACGTCGCTTAAGGCTTTATTCAATTTAAATTAATTTAAATACATCTACTCAGCTTGTCACGGTGTCGATTTTGAAATTATGTCATATACAAAATGTCACAGGCTAACATTTCACTGTTTTGTGCATAATAAGTACATTTCGTCCAGTAAATACCATTTTTAATAAATCTTTACCGTACACAGCGTGCATTCTCAGAGCTACATCACCATTGACCATTGTCCAGCCAGGTGTAAAAGCACCTTGTGCAGCATTTAATGCCATCTAGCGCCACATACATACTGGACAAAGTTATTGTTGTCTTATTCACAACATTAGAGGCCGAATCTACATTTATATCTAGACCAACTTAATTACCTTTAAATAATTTTTTTCTTCTATGCACTTGTGTACAATTATTTGGTGCATGTAAGATATAAAGACCAATAAATGTCATTTTGACGTCAACTGTAAGTCAATGTTATGGGAAAGTAAATCAGTGATTGAGTAAGTATGTCTGCGTTTGTTTGCCAATACATATGATCTACCGTCCAGAACTATTTGTATTAATACAGGCTTTACATACACATATATGTGAATAAAATTATATTTCTCTTAAGTCCAACTTTTAATATAGCTACGTAACAGTCATGCTTACATACCTTTTTGGCAGATACTTTTACCAAAAGCTATAGTAAAATAGTTCGCTTATTCTATAAAAGTTGTACCAAAACCGATTGAAGTTTAAATCAATGTTAGTGTATTTATGTTACATAAACTAATTTTCACTAAATACTGTAATTTAACAAAAACGTGTGGGTAATGGTAGCAAAATATTGATTACATTTACAATTTTGTATAATCAATGAGAAGGTTAATGTGTTCAAGCTGTATTTTTATATGTAATTGTTTATAATATTTGGTTATTATATCAAACTTTTTTGGATTAGATTTCTAAATTTAAAATGCGTTCCTTCCAAATTTCGTACGCGTTCAACTTTTTTTTCCGGATAGTTGACAATATCATTTATTGTGTTTGTATAGCGCCAGACTCAATAGCTTATTTGTGTATGAGCACAGATGTCAATCAAAGAGTTGTATAAGTTCAAACACCTTCAGGCTTCATGTATAACTTACGAGGTGGTTTTATTATGTACTGATTTCTTTGGCCAAACCCACTACATTGGCCAGTAACTGCTGTGCGTTATTGGTACCAGGCAGTATGTACGGTACTAGTTGCATTAAGGTCGGCTAAGCGCACTTAAACACGTGAAAACTAAGTACAGTAGGTTGAGTGACCACATATGATAAGACGTTTTCAGTGTTCAAATAAAATCAATCCAACGCAATCAATTCGTCTGGCATTGCTAAGGAAATGGTATAATGGCAAACGATCTTAGTTAAGACCTTGAAAAGTGTTGACATCCCGCGTGTCTCTTGTGTATACATTAAGCTTACAACAACTGACATTCATTGTCACTGTGTTCCACCTAATTGTATAAGTCAGGGGAAACAAACATTTTTTTGTAATTTTATGTCATTGCAATAAAGCAGTTAATGTATGATAATATTTAAAAGTCAAAATTCATAAATGTTATTTATTCTGACAATGTCGGATTCTAAAACCAACCACAATTCGTATTAGATTTATCCAATGCTTAGTCGCACAAACGCAAATGGTCACTGTTGCGATATATTTGCAATTACTTTTACTTTACGCAATGTTGCGCCTTTTTATATTAATTAATAAATGTTAAGCAATGAATATACGTTGCTGTTATTATTTTCGAAAACACATCATTAGACAAACTTTCTTGCCCAAAGAATACAACTCTTCCCTTACGTCATTTAATATTGTCTAGGAATAGCACGCATTGTCATATTGGTGATAGAATATATAGTTTGATGAATTTAATATGATAAAACAAGAGCCGGTCGGAACCGGGTAATGCTCCCCGAATAGGTATTGGACACAGAGAAGTAGTTTGTCAAAAGTAGTTGTAAAATCCGACTGCAAATAACAAAGTTCTGGTGCGCGCAATAGTTGTGTCAATATGGTGATCAATTATGTAAAATAATTGTGAAATCTGACTTCAAATAACTAAGTTATTGGCCGGACACGATTTTGCTAAAAGGTCATGCTGTGACCTTGACCTTCAAGGTAGCAGCCCAAATTTTGAATGTGACATGTCGTCTCAATATGGTGATCATTTCTGTGAAATCGTTTCGAAATATGACTTTTAATAACAAAGTTATGGGTCGGACACAATTTTGCTGCAAGGTCATGCTGTGACCTTGACCTTTAAGGTAGTGACCCAAATGTTGTGGGCGACACATCGTCTCAATATGGTGATCATTTCTGTGAAATAGTTTCGAAATCCTACTTCAAATAACAAAGTTATGGGCCGGACATGATTTTGCTGCAAGGTCGAGCTTTGACCTTGACCTTCAATGTAGCAACCCAAATGTTGCGCGCGACACGTCACCTCAATATGGTGATCATTTCTGTGAAATAGTTTCGAAATCCTACTTCAAATAACGAAGTTGTAGGCCGGACATGATTTTGCTGCAAGGTTATGCTGTGACCTTGACCTTCAAGGTAGCGACCCAAATTTTGCGCCCGACACATCGTCTCAATATGGTGATCATTTCTGTGAAATATTTTTGAAATCCAACTTCAAATAACAAAGTTATGGGCCGGACACGATTTTGCTGCAAGGTCATGCTTTGACCTTGACCTTCAAGGTAGGGACCTAAATTTTGCACGCGACACGTCACCTCAATATGGTGATCATTTCTGTGAAATAGTTTTGAAATCCTACTTTAAATAACAAAGTTATGGGCCGGACACGAATTGGCTGCAAGGTCATGCTGTGACCTTGACCTTCAAGGTAGCGACCCAAATCTTGCGCGCGACACGTCGTCTCAACATGGTGGTCATTTCTGTAAAATAGTTTTGAAATCCAACTTCAAATAACAAAGTTATGGGCCGGACACGATTTTGCTGCAAGGTCGCGCTGTGACCTTGACCTTTAAGGAAGGGACCTAAATTTTGCGCGCGACACGTCATCTCAACATGGTGGTCATTTCTGTAAAATAGTTTCGAAATCTGACTTCAAATAACAAAGTTATGGGCCGGACACGATTTTGCTGTAAGGTCATGCTGTGACCTTGACCTTCAAGGTAGCGACCTAAATAATGCGCGCGACACATCGTCTCAACATGGTGGTCATTTCTGTAAAATAGTTTTGAAATCCGACTTCAAATAACGAAGTTATGGGCCGGACATGAATGGGTCGTACGGACGGACTGACGGACTGACAGACTGACGGACTGACGGACTGACGGACGGACAAGGCGACGACTATATGCTCCCCCGAAATTTTTCGGGGAGCATAAAAATTAATATTAGTAAATTGGCAGCAACAAAAAGTACAGTGTTACTATGAATACTGCATGAAGAAATGAGCATGTACACATTGTAAAGAAGTATAGTGTACAGTATACCAGACACAAAGAATTGCTGTTTAATGTGTTATACTCACATGTTGGCTTCATACACTTCTGGCTCTCTGCATTTTTCGGTACATGTACATGTGTCTTGTTTTGTTCTGAAATAAATTTATTAATTAATTGTAGCAACTTATTTAACTATTTTAAATGTAGTTGAAGTTTGACTGTATCACACAAATATGTCATGTGTACTTTAATATATATATAAATAATAATTTCAGATGTCTATGCATATTAAAATTTCAATATATTCTGATTTAAAGGAAGGTGGTACCACAAAAGCCTAACATAGATTTTTTATCAAAGTTACGGTTCAAAAATAAGATGGAAAGTTTGAAGGACATATAGCTCATGTCACAATAAAAAACGTATTTACAAAACGCTCAAAATGACATCTGATTCTCTGACAAATGTGGGAAAGCACAGAACGTAAATCATTGCATGTGCACATAGCCAGCGAAACACAAATGATTCATTCAGTCTTCTGATAGGCTCAATTGAAGTTGATATGAAATCAGAAGTTACGTTATTTCCCCGCCTTATGTTGCGCCAGATGTCATTTCAAGTCCGACAAACGGGTTGTCAACACGTCAATTCTCCAACCAACAATCTATAGATCTAAGTTTAACCAGCATTTCCCCTTTCATTCTGCACATCACTAACTACCTTCTCACAATAGTATTATATGCCATTGTTTCACGAGTATTAGGCCGTTTCCCCAGGAATGGACTAGCTATAGTTGTCAAAATAAACTGTTACATTGTATACTAGCGCTGTTATAGTGGTTGATCAAATTGATACATTACTGTAATTCCGATCATTTCAATACTTAAGCCGAGTGATTTAATTTACGCTACATACACCGTAATACACCTGGTTGTTTTAATTTTGCGAACGACTCGAAGGCACGAATTCATGATTTCGCGAATTGAGAAAAATGCTGATTTTTTTCAAAATTTCGCGAAATGTGGTACTCACGAATTTAAAGTGATTTACAGTACCTCCTCACATGAGTCAGATATGAAGGACAGTAATACAAGCCATCGTAACTTCACAAGTATAAGCCCCCTTTCCTAGTCTCCACACTAGAATAATAACTTCCATATCGAGGGCTTGATGCAAAACTAAAGTAACTTCATATGTTAAATAAGGTA
>Ga0224511_10003483_pt1 | contig 11359 bp, 11 predicted proteins | sample SF_May12_sed_USG_2_FD_169988 | JGI IMG/M metagenome (GOLD analysis project Ga0224511, IMG submission 169988) | Sediment microbial communities from San Francisco Bay, California, United States - SF_May12_sed_USGS_8_1 | ecosystem: Environmental > Aquatic > Marine > Sediment | place: USA...
CTCGTTGTTGGAGGCACCTGCGTATCCCAGGTGGCTACCAAGCCTTGAATAGAAGCACGTTTACGTCACCTGTAGCTGCTGTATGGATGATTGTTTTATGTTAGCATTATATTATTTGAAAGAATTATTATTATGATAGTGTTTATGTTTAATGATTGCATTTTATTCACTTGCATTTTATTGATATAAATCTCTTTTATTGTTGATAATCCCATGCGGTTGATTGTCCTATTACTTTAATAGTTTAATTATATTTTTAAATTGCTTATTCGTGTATTTAGAAGTGTGCACTTTGGTTCATTAATTAAATGATGTGACTTGCGTTTGGATGATGTAAGGTCAAATGTATTTTCAAGTTGTGAAATTTTACATGCTGGTTTCTGCGTTGTTGTCTTTGTGATTGTGGAAGTTTTTTAGTAGAATTGGTCTTCTGGTGTTAGTTTGTCTTGTCCTTGTTTGAATGTTGGTGTTTTGGGTGGTTTTGCTGTTTTTGTTTCATGGTTTGTGTTTTCTTTTTATTGTGGGAGTTTGCTTTTCTGTGTTTTTTGTGTGTGCATATTCATGATATGGGTACGTGATTGTTATTATTACTTGTGCCTTGTGTTGTCCTTTCAACTTAAGAGCGATAGTGCACACTTTTAAATATATGAATAAAATATCTACACCCAATAAGTATAACATCAACATGCTATATAATATAGAAAGTGTTTTTCAACATTAGTCGTAAAATGTTGCCAGTGGTCGTAATGTGATATCTCTGTTACTGTGGTTTGTTATGAATAATATCAAAAAAACATATAAAAATATTCTATTTTCTGCTTTGTATTTTTATGTTTTTTAATAGATTTCGAATAAAATTGTGTTACTTAATATAATAAAAATGTTAACTGAATATGGTTTTAATATTAATTGTGGTTTTAATTTGGTACACGTCTTAGGACACTGTCAGGGGAAGCCACTCTGACAAACAAATGGGAGGCCATACAGTGGCCAAAGTAGTCCCAAATCCAAGGTGGCGCGCCCCTATGTACATCAGATAGAAGGTATGGTGTAGCACACTGTCCGATGTGTTCAGATTGTGTCAGAGGAAGTCACTCAGACAAACAAAGGGGAGGTTACGGGTCATACCTGGTAATGACAGGGGAGGCCACTTACACTGTCAGGGGAGGCCACCTGGCAATGTCAGGGGAGGCCACTCGAACAATATCAGGGGAGTCCACTCTTACAGTGGAAAGAGAGGTCACTCTACAGTGTCAGGGGAGGCCACTTTGCAATGTCAGAGGAAGCCAATCTAACACTGTCAGGGGAGGCTACTCTAACAGTATCAGGGGAGGCCACTTTTACAGTATAATGGGACCCCACTCAAACACTGTCAGGGGAGACCACTCTAACAATGTCAGGAGAGGTAACTTACACTGTCAGGAAAACGGCATTGATTTGTTGATTGATCGGGTTGTTTTGCAATACCATGACCATTTTAATTTATTATATATTTATTAACTCAAAATGGAAAGAAAAAAAGAAAACGATAATTTCGCAATGATAATCTTGTTTATTTTTATCTGAAACAAAACGATAGACAGTGTTTTATACATGAAAATGAATAACAAGTTTGAAATGCAAATAAATATTATGTTGGAATTTGGATTATATCTAACAAAGTATGCATGTATCTATTCCCCAGCATATCATATTCATAATACAATGTACTAATAAAATCTCAGTAATCAGGGGATAAAACAAAAAAGCATAAAATTTAAAATCAAACACTTTCGCAGTTTGCTAATGTGCCATGTATTGTGGGTTTTTTAATACAATAAATTCTAAAAACAGTAAAAGGAACATTAATATGCCAGTTGGAGATGGAGACTTTAAATGTAAATTTTGTTTTGATTGACTATTTCCTTATAATTTATTTAAAACTACACTACTAGTTTTTCACACTTTGAAAATACTCAAATACCATAGCTTAATCTTATTCATGCATTATACAATTTAAAAAAATAAGAAACAACTTGTTTAAATATCTTCTTTTTATCTTTTTGTATTAGTTTAAGAGTGGTCTTTAAAAATAGGATATTCATTATTATAATTGAAGTATGACAATATTAAAAAATAAAAATAAATAAAGGTATTCTTATCGTAAAAGAGGACACAAAATAGAGAAATAGATTGATATAAATGATCTCATGTATGGTATTCCGCCACAGAAATCTTCCTGCGAATGTCCAACACCAGACCTGTCTACTCAACATCAACACGATCAAATCTCTCCCAGGGGTTCTCAGTCACACTATTATGCCATAGAAGTCACATGTAAACACTTGACAGAAATAAGTCCACATCCCACAATGAAATATAGCCACAGATGTCCATGTGGTCTTAAAATAAGGAACTTCTCCTCACACTTTAGGTTGCAGAAATCTAACCATTGTAAAAGCCATCTGGTTTTAATTAAAAACATTACTTCGAGGGCTTGGTGCAAAACTATTGTAACTACCTTATTTTATATATTAAGTTACAATAGTTTTGCACCAGACCCTCGACTTAGACCTTAAATAACTCTGGAGGTAAGATGAAATAAGTTCCCAATATGCCACTATGATAATCTCAAATAATGGATCAAACATAAAAACATGCTATAATTCAAATATAATATTATGTTTTCCTCACAAACAATCAAAATAAATTAAGGTATATCTTTGTAAATGGAGTAATGAATTTTACATTCCAGTTTTGCAAGCAGATGACATCATGTATATTGCAACACTAAGGGTGATATGTAAATGAATGTTTAAGAGGTTTGTAACCTTTAAATAAATATCATAAGTGACAGCTAACAGAAAAACTACTTGTATTTAAAAAAAAGGATTTTATTCCCTTGTTTAAAGTTTTTTCTACCACCCGCTTTACGAACCATACATGTAGTGTTTAAACACTGCAGCATGCATTGCATTTTATACCAAATATCTGACCACTGTCATAATACAGACTAGATCTATTCCAAATAGATGTCGATCTATAACACCACAAACTCCTCTGAGTCGACTGTGTTGGAGCGAATCTTGCCGCTGTCGTCGCGAACGACGTGTCGTATTCTCAACGATCGCTCGATACTCAAACTGAGGTCACTAGTGTCAAGGTCGGACCCGCGACCTTCGTTAAACACAAACATGGGATAGATGCCACCTGTACCTGTGCCACTGGGAGTCGCCATCTGGAAGGGTAAGCAATGAGACATTACCTTATTAAAATACATTTGTATGAACACAAAGTATATTGACAAATTAATACACCTATATATTATATCCACGTAAACACAACAAAAATATTGCAGAAAGACCATTCATCAACAATTATATTTGCCTCATATTTTATAGATTAAAAAATACATAGGCTTTTGGTCATGGCCTTTACACAATAACAGTTATATCCTGCCAATTACTTATAATGTGAACAGTTGATCAAAATGAAGTAAATGGCATGTACATTTAGTCTGGTGGTGGTCAGACATATCACCCATCTAGAGATCACATGTTTCTCACCCTCATCAGGCAACGGCAATCTTATTTTGTCTCATAAAATGTAACCACAAATCCAAAAAAAATTAGAAGCATGGGATTTTTGCCTATGGGAATCAACATTTTCGTGTTTTCAATGCAAAATAATCTCATAGAAAAGTTGAGAAAATAAGAAGAGCAAATTAAATAAAAATGGTCAAGAAGAGGTTCCAGAAATAGTGAAAAACTTATTTATACCTGTTTTGTGTACTGCACAAATTTCTCGAAGTCTTCCTTGGTTCGGCAGTAGAAGCCTACAGTGGCGCTCGGATCCATCTTGGCCAGAGAGATCTTCCTCGGTGATAGACAGTGGAACGTCTGTAAAGATAAGAATGTTTTTATCACGAGGAGTGATCCAACAATGTCACAAAGGTTAGGTTGTTGTTGATATTTTAAAATTAAAATTAATGTTAATGTTACACAATAAACAGCATTCTAGAATAAATACTTTTATCATTTCTGCTTGTCTTTTGTCTTTTGCTGTTGCTTTTTAAATTAATAACTTTGAGAAAAATACTAGTACACTGTACATGCTTTAGTTAGTAAGCACACTTGGGTAGGTCAGTACAGGTTACTAGTACACATTGTTCTATTCCTCTGCAGAACAGAAATAACAAGACAATGACAACTTCACTACTACAGAGACAGCCAACTTCTTACTTGCTTAGTGATATTAGTTGTAAGATACAATTAAAGGGGAATCATAATGTTAAGATGAGTGACTTCACAAGTCATACTTCAATTTTGAAGTCGCGTTGTTGTGTGTCGACAAAGTCCTGACAGAAGTGAGGGTCCAGATAGATCAGTTTGTCATCTGAAACAACAAACACACGGTCACACAGCAACTTGTGCTGGAGTCACTGGGTACAATCAAAGTGTCACAGGTTGTGGTTCTCAACGAAGACAGTGTAGTTGTTACTCAACGAAAACTCATGTAAACAGCATGATCCTCATCCTCAAATTGAATTTGACTTTGTTGAGAAACATATACATTAAAAGTGGTCTTTGTTGAGCACCATGCACATTTTAATGTATATGTTTCTCAACGAAGTCAAATTCAATTTGAGGATTAGGATCGCGCTATTTATATGAGTTTTCGTTGAGTAACAACTACATGTCTTCGTTGAGAACCACAACTTGTGACGCTTTGATTGTACCCAGTGGGAGTAGGAATCCAAGGGTCAGGGGGCACAGTGATAGACAATTGGGGGTTTGAGCATACATGTAACATGTTTTTTATTTATTTCAGTCATAGTTAAGTGATGTTCACACAATTCATAAATCCAGATCAATCTAGCTCGAAATGATGACACAGTAGCAATACAATTCATTACGTACAGTACAGAACAGAATGTACCAACATCCATTCTAGTTTCTTGTCAATTTTGTAATTTTATTTATGTATAACAATAGCTTCAAAACATGAAGACCACAACAAGCCAAACCTTGCCATCCAACGAAGTAAAGGGAATGTTTGGGCTTTCCTCCAATGAAACCAAGGCAGCTCTCCTGCGCCATTAAATTCTTGACGCACTGGGCGTAGATGGGGTTGAACGTCTCGCCCCCCAGTCTCACGGGCACAAGGATGATGACGGACCGATGCCACTGCAGGCCACTCTCACTCTCACCTGAACAAAGTGAACATATTCAATATAGTTAACAGGTTATCATTCTTGTGCAATGGACATTACGCCGGACCTCTCATTTCTAAATATTCATAATCCGTTAAACAATGAAAGGATTAGCGTGTACTTGGACAAACATAGTCACATGTCTTTGGACACAAAGGGTTACTTTGTTACCCAAATTAGCCAATTGTCTAAGGACATGTTATATGAGCCTCCGCATAATGTCAGTTATTCATATTTCTAGTATTTATTGGTAAATATTTAATTCAATAAGAAACAACAATTATTGAATTGGATTTCACTTCTAGGAGGACCTTGTAGATGAATTTATAAATATTCTATTCGTCAATATTTATTGATTAGTTTCTATGAGGTAGATTTGATTTGTCACTTTCACATGAGTCCCGTGTGAGAGAAACCAAATACCTGACTGCAATGAAGGTTTTGTAATTATGGAAAACATAAAAAATACCAGATATTGTATTGTTAGAACTGGTTTTACTGGCTATTCTACTAGCAGGCCAATATGGTACTACATTTAAGATGGTATGACATGGTCTAGGATGGAACCTGGGACCTGTCCCACACAAGGGGAAAGTCTACAGTCCTCCCCGTGCTAGTACCTGGTGGTTCTGGGGACTCGCTATCGGCACTGTGACACTCACTGGAGCTTGTGAAGTTCCGTGGACGGGTGGAACACAGATTTATAATGTCTTGTTGATAGACTGCAAAATACAACATGCTTGCTAGAGCAATGAAGAGTAATATTCTTGGTAAAATTGGGCCTGTCATAAAAAAATTGTTTCATATGTTTATGGTGTTCTCATTAAACAAGGGTCAGCAATTCTAATGTGTAGTGTTAAGGTTTCTTTATAAAATTATAAAGAATATGATTTAATATAGCAAATGTAAACCTGTAACAGCAGTTAAAACCAAAATCAAAATTACATTTCACAGAATTGCAAAATAAAATATTTCCAGTATGGTGATGTTAATTGGTCAGATGATAAAGGTTAAACAAATAAGAGTAACTAATGTAACAACAGACACACCTGTACAGTCTTGAGCAACGTAGATACAGAGATCTTTCAACACAGGCTGGGACATGGCCGCTTTGTTCAGGGCATCCCTGGATAAAAAACAAACAATGAGAAAATAATTCTTGACTGATCAAAATAAAACTAAACTTTGACAATTTAATAGTTTGAAGTACATATATAACAAGATTAATGTCAATGTTCACATTTCAAACAATGCAGTACTTAAACATTCTTTTTATGTAAATGTATGTACCTATTTGAATGACTAAACCCACATTATGCCACTAACGGATTTCTAACAATTTACCATAACAGGTATAAACTAAATTTTTGTGGAACAAACTTGTTTAGGTATTTTGTTAATTGTGTCAATTTGTGAGACAAATCCCAGGGAAACTGCAGATTTTCAAAATAAGTTGTAGTACCTATAAAATAGTCTGAAGTCTGCAGTCAGCATACATGAAAAAAATATATAAAAGCCTTAACAGCTCTGCAACAGGCTTGCTTACCTCAGTATATGGGCAACAGATGATGGGCCATACCATTCCCCGGGCAGCTTCCCAAAACTCTTGCCAATTTCTGCAAGGCGATGCACGGAGAATGGACACTGGTCACTGTTGGTGTCACCAAACCACGTTATGATCATGCGATAGAATGTCTCCTGCTCTTTGTTCTGGTTGTATACCCTCCAATCTACAACATTCAAACATGTTTCACTAAAGGTCCGTTTATTCACAGCGCGAACGCGTTCAATGCGAACATGTTTACGAACGCGACTTTTGAGAGGCTTTGCCATACAAATAGAGCATGAACCCAAACGCGGAAAACCGTTGACAGATTTCGAGGCGGCTCATCTTTTACTTGCTTGAGCTATAAAATTTGGTTATTTGGAATTATGGCGCAGGTATAATCAGACACAGAGAAGATAATAATTTCATGTACGGAAAATACTCTTAATGAGTAATCCTTGTCTGCTTTGTCATGCAGTCCATGATTCTTTTCATTTTCAAAAGTCATGGCTTAGAACTGTCTTGTCAATGATGTTGTACATTCTTCTCCAAACTTCGCGTTCACACTCTATTTGAACGGTTCTTTTACAGATAACTAAACTTTTCCAGGATGAAAAAAACCTGTTCCCGGTCGTGTTTGCGCTCTGTATAAATGGACCCTTAGACCATAATTGTACTAATTAAGGGTTAGAAAATATCATTTTAATACTTCATAATATTTTAACTGAACCATAATGGTTCAACCATTTAAAAGGTTAAATTAGAGCTATATTGCCTAGTGTATACCTAAACATGCCGAGCAATCACAGCTAGAAATATAGTCAATACTAATATCTGGGGTAACAATAAGAAAATCTTAACTTATTTAGTTTTTTGGCCACACATGATTCTTTCCAAAATGCTTTGTTTGTTATGTTTTAATATTTGACTAAACAAATATCACATTTAATAAATTAGCAATTTCATAAGACGTTACTTGATATGAAAAATGCTCAAGCCATTGTTGCCTATTTTGTTTTATGAAGAAAAAGTATTTTTTCACAGCATCTAAATAGTGGAGAATGGCCTCTTTAACTAAAGAACAATTTTATCCTAAATTCTGACCTCTCCCAAGAAAGTGTACAAGGAAGGCCTGTGCCAGCATCATCTGACTGCTTCGCAGCATGCAGCCCCAGCCACAGTCCGTCGTGTATCGTGTGTTAGGCAGAGCCTGGAAGTCCCGGCGATATGTGAACCAAAGACGACTCTCAAAGTCCTGGTTGAACAACTCAATACTGTGCGGTATGTGTGGAATTCTGTCTCCCGGAGAGGCCAGATCGTCTAGGGAATAAAATTAATGTTTTGACTTAAAAAAAGAAATTTAAAACCATAAAAGTCTGGATGATATAAACTACAATATACATGTACAATGTATTTACAATATATACAGAAGTGTAAATAAGCTTGTATCAAACTTAAACATGTTATACCTCATCTGAGAGAGCACAGTCACACATTCAAATAATATCAAGGTGTTCATCAGATTTGGCCCAATTAACAAATATTATTGTTACTGCTCAATCAGGTCGGCACTATATTGACTTTCACACTCTTTATTTTAAACAGTATTATTCATTATTATCTGTTTTACCTCATTATCTAATTTACAAATAATAATATTTTTTTACTACAAGGAATCCCTTTTAAAGAATTTATCAGAAAATACTCCCCAACTGACTAATGGGTGTGAGTGTGACCACAAGTCGACTCTTATTTTTCGATATCTATATATTTACCATCAGGTCTTATAGTGTAACAACTCCCTAGAAGAAAGATTGGACTGTCCTTTCCAAATGTAGTCTTGGTTTTCAAAGTCCATCCTGTCAAAGAAAACAAGAATAATGGCACATTCATATATATCCATTGAAAAGTTATTATAAATACAAACTAATTTAACTAATATGTATTACGGTATACATGTAAATGTTGATTATTTTATTCATGAGAGTATAATGAGATATATTATTTCAAAATACAAGTAAAAGTTCAGAACATGCAACATTTCAATAAAGCTTTAAAATATAAACTTTAGGAATGGCTTTAATGCATCATAAATATTTATAAAAAAAATTCTATCGTTACCATATTTCACATTATTCCACACAGAAAGTATTTTATTTTTCACTTTCTCTGATTGTTCAACTTCATTTTCAAGTTCTTTGGACTTCCTTCTTTTTGATAAGATGTTATTCCCAGGAAAGGTTTGAGCTGAGTTTTTGAGATATCTGGGCTTTGATAAAACAGAGTTTTTATTGAGAGGGCTGCTGTAAACATCATTCACATGATGAACTGGTGAAATATTTGTTGAAGGTTCTTCACAATTACGGCAGTCACAAAACGTTTCTGTCACTTGTAAGTGAGAGGTTTCAGCCATTTCAGATATATCTGTTTGAACTTTTGATTTCTGTTCAGTACACTTTCTTCTTCTGTGTTTCTTTTCCTGCATTTGAGCATGGGAGTCAGTCTTTTCTACATGTGGTATCTTGAACAGCAATGGTCGTGCTGTTGTTGACTTGTCGTTTTGAGATTTTGCCAGTTTCACAAAAGTAATCTTACTTTCAGGGGGCTCCTGAATTGTGGCTAGTCTACTAGGACTTAAAATCATATCTGTTTTCCTAAAACCACCATTGCTTAGACAATGGGAAGGTCCATTTTCAACGTTTTCAATGGCTAAATCTGACCAAGAATCCAGAGATTGGACATCGTCAGACTTTATTCTTGGTCTGCGTTCTGATGGAGACGCGGAATAATCCGCCATTATGACAATAGAACGAGTTTAAACAGGTTTAATTCAGTGTTTTCGTTTTCGCCAAACTTTGACAGCTTGTCTAATTCCGTCCACCATTTTGAATAATCACATGATCTCCAGGTTACTAAAGACCGGAAACGACCGGGACCCGGGACTACTAAAAGCCAGGATTAGCCTGTCTCTTAATGAAAAATAAAATAATCATTGACCAATCCCACTACGAACAGGTGAAATATGATTATTTTATTGAAAATTTTCGTCAATTCAATTAATTTTCAATTGACCATGACTACTGATCAACCAGAAGACACCGATTCCGTTTAAAGCAAAGGGGAGTAACCCCATTATCACTTTGCCTGCTTGGATAATATTCACATGAAGTTGTTTCCCTTGGTACACTAATTTTAAAGTGTTTTCTCCTACAATGATAAGTGTTGTCTTGATTTAAGTTTGGGGCAGAAACATGCTCCCTTTTGACCATTGGATTAAAACTAACAGTCTACAACTAGAAATGATCCTCATTGACAGGGAACTGCCCATTATACTAGATCTACCAGTATATAATATTATTCAACATAGTATGATAATCATCACTGCATTACATGTATGTTATTTTAAGATAATAGTCAGTATTGACTTTTGGCAGAATAAAGTTGAAGATTCCAACTTCTTAAATAAACTTTTTTATATTATTACAATATTTTTAACAATATAAACTATGTAAATTTTCTAACAAGCAATACATTTATACTGGAATTTAGACCACTTTCTAATTACATTGTATTTGTGTCACTTTCATGCTATTTACAGATGTTCAAATGCTGCCTCATTTCAGAAAAAAAGTTTGCACTGTTCTCAGAAATCTGAAACCTGTAATCTTTCTTTTTTAAATATAATTACAAAGTAGATATCTGAGGATAAACAAATTCAAGAAAAACAATAAAAAGCCTTTGGCAGGTCACTTAAAACTAAATTTAGCTTTGATGAGTTTTAAAAAAATGAACACTAACCAAAAACTGAATGCAGGTACTCAGAGAACACCTGGCCATGACGTGACCTTTGGAAAGTTACCGTAAGCTAAAAACCAACTCAATTTCATGGCACGACATCTTTCATTATCCATTACTCAGCCTTAGTGACCAACACCATGCTTTATGCCATTTATAGCAGAACTGCAGAAATTTGATGGCTCAGTGGTTCAGATTAGATGGGGGCCAGAATCAAGTGTAAATAGAGATTGTAAAGCTCCAAGTTAACGCAAGACAAACATGACAAAAGACAATGGTAAAAAAAGAATTGTTTATTCGCTAACTTAATTTTATAGACAATGTAAAAGGCACATAGATACAAATACAAAACATTTGGTAATAGGGTATATTATGCCAATAATGAAAAATCCCAAACTAGTACAATTTGATCCTAGAAAGTAAATGTACACAATATGTTGATGAAAAACACACTGAAAATAAACATTATAAATGTATATGCTTTGGTGTTACATTTTTTTTATTATTTTTTTCCACCATAAAAATCTGGGCAAATAAAAAATGTTGTTAGTGTTGTGTGTCATACAAAATGCACCAATGTTACTTCTGCAATCACATGTACTTACATGTAGATTAAAATATAAGAGAGAGATACATTTTATGCCATTTATATAATTGTTATTGCCATTTTCACAACTCATATGACATACAACTGTACTATTAAGGCAACATTTCAATATGCCGGCCAAATGCTTTTTAACCATTTTATTTGCAATGTCATGGCTGTTATAGTGTCACTTTTTGACAACCACTATTTCAGAGCTTAATTTGTTTTACTGTTTATAATA
>Ga0224511_10003484_pt1 | contig 11359 bp, 10 predicted proteins | sample SF_May12_sed_USG_2_FD_169988 | JGI IMG/M metagenome (GOLD analysis project Ga0224511, IMG submission 169988) | Sediment microbial communities from San Francisco Bay, California, United States - SF_May12_sed_USGS_8_1 | ecosystem: Environmental > Aquatic > Marine > Sediment | place: USA...
CATTGAATCAACGGCCCAGAAAAACGCTGGGCTTTCGTACGCCAGCCGATCGATTACAGGAATTATTGCATTAACTGTTGCGTTGACCGGTTGAGCGCGCCAATGCTTATTGTGATAGATAGAATTGGTTTGGATATTACGAAAACCGGTTGCAGGGCCGGGCCGTCTCGGCCCGACCCCGAATCGGCTGTTAAAAAGAATCGCTTTCCACTTCAAGATAGGCAAGATTAATCAGCTTACCGATATTTTCATCAAAACCGTTCCAGTTTTTATATTTTGCCAGCGCACTGATGACCTCGGGTGTCATTTCAAAATCGCTCAAGCCGGCCTCAAAGTGTTTTTTTACCTCGCCGAGCAGGTCGTTAATAAACTGCCGGTATTCGGCGATAACGGCCTTGCCGCCACTTTTGCCGTGACCCGGTACATAGACCTTGGCATTTGTCTTTTCGCCGAGTTCCAGTGCGGCGAGATTACCCTTAAAGCCGGCCATGAACGGGCTCAGGTTTTTGTCGCGAAGCACGTCACCAAAGACAAACACTTTCTCTTCTACGATTTCGATCATGATGTCAGCGGCACTGTGGGCCTTGCCGGGATAATAAATACGGAAGGTAATGCCGCCCAGTTTAATCTGGTCGCCATCCTTGACCACCCTGTCCGGCGCAACGACCTGGGTTCCCTCAATTTGGCCGCCGGACTGATCATTAATGGCCTTAACCCACATTGAACCATCAGCACCGGCGATGGCGTCCCTGGCCGATTCATGGGCATAGATGGCAACTTTTTCAAAATGCTTCTTGATGCCATGATTGCCCAGCCAGTGATCACCGTGATCATGGGTATCAAATACCGCAATAATTGGTTTGTTAGACAAGTCGCGGGCCTTGTTGACGATCATCTCGCCCGTGTAAAGACTGCTACCCGGGTCGATGACCACGAACCCGTCACGGGTGTCCACCAGCACCGGATTGTTGCGGAAGGCCTGATTGGCCTTGCTGACCTCTTCGTTCGGCCCGTGAATCACATAGACATGGGATGTCAGCTTTTCAAGCGGATAATCTTTCTTTATTGCCAGGTCGTCGGCCTTGACGACCAATACCGTAGCAGATAGGACGGCACATAAGAGTGTGTGCATCGTTAATCTGGTGTTGTTGCGCATTGTTATTCTCCTGTTGCTGTAATACATGGGCTCCGAACCAGGAGTGATGCCTCCCAAGCCATCACTCCTGCTATCTTCCGCTTAGGCGACCTTGCTCCACTTCGCCGGTTGCAGGGCTGGGTCCAGGTCGGTGCCCATGATGCGGTTGGCAAACACGGCGATGAGTTTGTTGGACATCATCATGATAATGTCGAGCACGTGTTGCCGAGTATAACCGTTGTCCAGGAACTGCTGGATTTCTTTGTCGCTGACGTTGCAGCCGGTCTGTACCAGCCGGGTGGTGAAGCGTTGCAGGGCATCCAGCCTGGCATCGCTGAGGGTTTGGTTTTCCCGCAGTTGCTGGATGTGCTCCGGCGCCACTTTCGCCATGCTGGCGAAGGCGGTGTGGGCGGCCACGCAGTAGCTGCAGTTGTATTCCCTTGTAATAGTCAGAAACACGATGTGGCGTTGCACCTCATCCAGTGAGTTTTGCTGCACCAGTCCGTCCAGTGCCAGGTAGGCCTTGACCGTTTCCGGGGACTCGGCCATGGCCGCCAGGGCATTGGGAATGAACTGGTAATGGGCGTGGACTTCGGCCAGTACGGGTCTGGCGGCTTCCGGGGCGGTGTGTTGGTCATAGATGGTGTAACCGTTTTTCATGTCGTTCTCCTCTTGTTGGTGTAATTGGCATTGCGCCGGTGAGGAGGAATCTAGGAGAATGCCCAACCAAAGTTATGAAGATTAGTCGGCTTTTTTCTGACTTTTAAATAAGCTACATAAAATCAATTACCTGAGAATGGCTATTAATTCTAACGAAGCAACCCGCCCCCATGGAAAACGATAAATCGACCCCCGGCGGGCAGGCCTTTTGGCTCCAGGACTGGTATGTGGACCCTGCTTCCGGGCGGATTTCCCGCGAAGGCGCCGAAGTAAAGCTGGAACCCAAGGTCATGACGGTGCTGGAACTGCTGGCCAGCCAACCCGGCGAGGTGTTTTCCCGCGAGGCCCTGGAGGCTAAAGCCTGGGAGGGTCTGGTGGTCAGTTACGACGCTTTGTCCACCACCATCATCAAATTGCGTAAGGCGCTGGGGGACGATTCGCGCAATCCGCGCTTTATCGAAACCGTTTCCAAAAAGGGCTATCGGCTGGTGGCGCCGGTAAGCTATGAGGGAAAACCCCAGGTCACGACTGCGGCGGCAAACAGCAGTCAAGGCAGCGCCCCCAGGCCCCGGCGCAACATACTTATATACAGTGGTATCGCCGTGGCGATCCTGGCCTTGCTGTCTTTCATCTTGCTCAAGGAGAACGGAGCGCCCACCCGCACCCCTGCCAGCGACACGGTCTCGTTGGTGGTTTTACCCTTTGCCAACAGCAACGAAGACGAGTCCCAGGATTATTTTAGTGACGGCATCACCGATGACCTGATCAATGACCTGTCACTGTATTCCGGCCTGCGCGTCATCGCCCGCCGCTCTGCTTATGTCTATAAACAACGGCAATCCGATATTCAGACCATTGCCCGTGAATTGAGTGTGAATTATGTGCTGGACGGCAGCGTGCGCCGCGACCATGACCGTCTGCGGGTTAATGTGCAGTTGGTCAATGCCCGCACCGGGGTGAATATCTGGGCCGAGCGTTTTGATCGGCGGACCCATGATATTTTTGATGTGCAGGACGACATTCGCAAAAACATTCTTGAGGCCTTATCCGTTACTCTGACACAGGAGGAACGAAAACGGACCCAGCGCCGTTACACCCAAAGTTATGCCGCCTATGATTTGTTTTTAAAAGGACAGGCCAGCCTGATTACCCGCGCTTCGGCCAGCGACAGTCAACAGGCGCAGCAGTTAATGGAACAGGCCATTGCGCTTGATCCAAATTTCGCCCGCGCCCACGCCGCCCTGGCGTTGATCCATGCCGATGCGTTTCGTTTTGACTGGACTGACAAGCCGGAAGAAACCCGCGAACTTGCTTTGAAAATCGGCCAGCGCGCCGTGGAACTGGATGATCAGTTACCCCAGGCGCACTGGATATTGGGTTATATCTATTTATTTCTGTTTGAAGATCACGACAACGCAATTAAATATGCGCAACGCGCCACGGAACTTGCGCCCAATGATGCCGATGGCTTCACCACATTGGCCGTCACCCATGCCTTTGGGGATGATCCGGCCAAGGCCAAACAGATTGTTCAGCAACTCATGCAGCAACACCCATCGTATTCCGCCTTGGTGCCCTCCGTGCTTGGGCTTGCTACGTTTCGCTTAAACCAATACGAGGAATCGCTGGAGGCCTACGACAAGTCCTTGTTGATCAATCCTTCGCGTATTCAGGGCAACATATACAAGGCCGTTGTTCTGTATCGCATGGGTAAAATTGACGACGCTGAGTGGCAGGTGGACTTACTTTACAGCATGCACCCCAATTTTGATGTGGCTATATGGGCCAAACGTCAACCCTTCCGCGACAAATCCATCATACAGGGCATGCTCGATGATTTTGAAAAGCTGCGCAGTGATTAATTTATTGTTTGCCTGACGGAAACGTTGTCATTCTATAAAGCGATTAGGGGATAAAACCGGCCTGTTTCAAAAGCTGGTATGGCTTTATCCAGGACGCTAACTTGTTCCATCGCTGGCGCACAGTAGATCCTGGTCGCCGACCACGCGCAATGCAATTAAGTCGCTTTGTGATGTGATAACAAGAGATGGATCAACCCTGACGCAGGCCCCGGCATAAGTGGCATCCACAGAGAAGGTGCAGACCTGCACATTGACCCCGCCCAGCTTTGGCAGGCGGCACAGTTCCTGGTAGATGTGATCTTGCCCTTCAAACTGGCCGCTGGTTTCTTTTACCAGTGTGTGGTGTTGATCAAAAATGCTGATGTTGGCGCCACTGCGGCCGGCAATAGGTTTGACGGCATACCCTTTTTCAGAAAGCTCCGGGGTCACCTTATATTGAGTGTTTAGCAAATACGGGTGATTGGGAAACAGTAACCACATTACCGGCAAAATGGCCTTGTTGCTGGGGATGAGTGTCCATAAAGGTTCGAACACCATAACCTCTTTGCGCAGGAGTACGTCCACCAGTCTTGGTGGTGCATCGCGTTTTTGATCGGGCTTATAACAATGCAGTTTGTCTTCATCGTCTTCGCATTGCGCGCGTATCTGGTCCAGCGCGGTTTCCCAGGCCCAGGTCTTCCATACCCACTTGATTTCCACGCCGTCGGCATCCACGATGCCGCCATCTTCGCGCCAGGCGAGACCGGCCACGCCTTTAATCACCTTGCAACGGATGCCGGCTTTTTCCATCGCCCGTTTCATAAACAGGGCATGGTAGGTTTCTTCCATGTCGTTGTCCTGCATGATGTGCAGCACATCATCGACGGCACTATCCTGCCACGCTTCCACGAGTTTCTCGAAAAGTTTACTGCCGGGATCCCAGCCGGTATCACAACCAAAGTGTTCCGCCCACAGGCCTTGTATCTTACCTGTCTCCAGGTAACAGGAAGCGGAATCCGCATTGTACTCGTATACCTTTATGCCCTGCTCCGTCACGCAAAAATCGAAACGGCCGGTAATCATCTGGTTGCGCCGGTTGTCCCAGGACTGATGGATCTTGGGCCAGATAGCGCGCGGGATATTAAATTTTTCCAGCAAGGCATCGTCCTGCAACACATAGTCCGTGGCATGCATGAACAAGGCATGCAGCTCATTGGTGGCCCGGCGCAATTCCTGTTGTGCTGTGTCAGACAGACATACGTATTTGTACTGGTCTACCTCCTTGCCGGAGAGTTTGTGTCCGCCCATCATGGCGATATAAGCCGCTTCATCAGCGTTAGCAGGGTTGAGCCAGGGCGTTTGCGCCTGCCCTTCATTCATCACTTGCCGCAATTGCAGGTTAAACAGTTTGGGATTAACCGGTTCAATGAGTTCCGCATGGCGATCGTCGTCAGTCTGAATCACCCAACCCAGGATAGCGGAGTTGCCGTAAGTACACTCCAGCCAATAACCACCGTCTTCGGTAATGCTGGCACGAATCTCTCTCGCGTAGTTTTGTCCCTCGGGCCACGGCTGGTGGTCCACGTTTTGTTCCACCACGCGCACACCATGGGGAAACACCTCCGTTACGATCGCAACGTGGCCGGTCACATCAAACTCACCGCCCTCCTGCCAGATTAACAAACAACCGGGTTCAGGATGACGCTGGGCGCCATTACGAAATGAACGCAATGGCAGCAACGAGTTGTCTTGTATGACGCGCACCCACTGCAAACGAAAGATATCGTAAGCCATGGCGATATCGTCAAAGATGTAACCTTTGTTGAGATACAGCCAACGGCGCGCCAATTCAACGCACTGCCATTTGTAACCCATGAAAATGCCATCAAGATAACTGCGGTAGGCATGGCGGTTGGGCAGTTCGTTCTCGTCCGCCGAGGCATAGTCGGAGGAATACACCGGCACATTGCCGGGGGCCATGCCCAGCAAGGCGCCGAACCGGGCCGGAGTCGGTTTTAATTGGGGCTTCATACAAAAAGGATTGTATACGAGTTAATGGATTCTGAAACAGCGGGCCACAAAAAACTGTGGCTATAGACACACACTTTTTGAGATCTTAAGAAATGACCTGATTGCTACTGCGCCCCTTTCTAAAGAAGAGGGAAGTTATCGGTCGGGCATGCGTAAATCCTATGGGACGGCGGCTCGCTAAGACTTCAGGCTTTCTATGCTTTGTTCCCAATTCTGGCCGTCGAAGGGCGTCACTTTCATGGACTTGACCGTGGTGCCGTTGAGACACCTGGCATTAACGCTGACACCGTTGGGGTGGGACCGGGGAATGTAAAACGACTTGATGCCGCAGGTTTTGCAGAAATAATGCCTTGCGGTATGGGTACCGAAACGATAAAGCGCCATCTCTTTTTCATCGGCCACCAGTTTGAACTGTTTGGCCGGCACAATCAGGTGCAGGTAGCCGGATTTCGAGCAAATAGAGCAATTACACTCCTTAACCTCTATATCCTCCGGCGCCTCGACTTCATATTGAATCGCGCCACAGTGACAACCGCCTCTGTGCAGAACCATTTTTATTTTCTTCGACATGTCCGGTTCTTTTTTACGCGTTTCCCCGGCGCTTGGCCAGCAGTTTATCGAGACAATCGGCAAACGCCTTGCGGTCACCCTGGTTTAACGCCGGCGGGCCGCCGCCGGTTTGCACACCGCTGGCGCGCAGGGTGTCCATAAAGTCACGGACATTGAGCCGGGCGCGAATGGTGTCTGGCGAAAATAATTCGCCGCGGGGGCTGAGGGCGTGGCCGCCCTTTTCTATCACTTCTGCCGCCAGGGGTATGTCGCTTGTAATAACAAGATCGCCTGTGGCAACCCGTTTGACAATCTCGTTGTCCGCCACATCAAACCCGGCCGAGACTTGCAAGGTCTTGATCCACCGCGAAGCCGGTACGCGCACGGCCTGATTGGCCACCAGTATAACTTCCACGCCGGTACGTTCCGCTGCCCGGAACAAGATGTCCTTGACAACAACGGGACAGGCATCGGCATCGACCCAAATCTTCATTCTCTTTGCTTCTGTTCGCAAGCCGGGTTTGCGGTTACATCGCCGCTGAACTGTCAGCACTGCGACGAGGACGATGGTCACGATATATGGTTCTCACCCATTTCGTAACAGGATGATGCCGGTACTCATCAAAAAAGGTTTGCGCTTTTGGATCAGGTATCTCTATCCAGGGAAAGGGATGCTCCCGCGGCATCACCAGCAACGACAGCATGGCTGCCACCGACAAATCAGCGCGACTGAATTGCTCCCCAATCAGATAGGGGCGTTGCCCAAGGAGCTTTTCCAGTTCAGTCATGGCATCGTCAAATTCGCGACGGGCCTGCTCTACCCTATCGATTGAAATAACATAGGATTGATAAATCTTCTTACGCAAAACAGGATAAAAAAGACGAAACATGAATTGCTTCACCCTGGGCATAGAGTGCGTGAAACAATACCGGACAAAATCGGGATGAGACAACAGGTAGTAATACAATATCCTGCGAATATTCACGCCAAGAGGTTTATCCATAGCCTGTTCTACTTCCAGGCATGCCTGACGATCGCTGACATTCTCAGGCATTAACGATGGCTCAGGATACTCTTTCTCCAGATAATCAAGAATGCTACCGGATCCCTGCACAACTTCATTTTCATTAATTAAAACCGGCACCGATGTTCCAGGCGCAACCCGGCGCACTGTAAACATGTGCAATCCGGGCATCACTGTAACCACTTCAAACGGCACGCGTTTGTAATCCAGTGCCCAGCGGGCCTTCTCACAATAATGTGAGTGAGGAAACTCAAGTAATTTCATCATTAATGTTTTATTGTGATGACTGGACTATTTTTCATAAGTTATATCCTGAGCGTTGCACATAATCGCAGACATCGAATAACAGACAGCTATGACTTATTCATGGGCAATGCTTTTATCCGTAAAGAGATAGTCCTTTAGCTCTTTATCCATTGCGGGGTCTCTTCGCCGAATCCACTCCAGCACCATGGCGGCGTGCTCCTTCTCCTCGTCACGATTGTGGGCAAGTATGGCCTTTAATTCCCTATCTTTACACGCATCCACTCGCTGATTATACCAGTCTACCGCCTCCAACTCCTCCATTAACGAAGTAATAGCGCGATGCATATCCCTTGTTTCGTCGCTAAGTTCATTAATGGGTTCATGGTATCCCTCATTTGACATGATCACCTCCAGTTTTACTGATGTTGAGTTCTTGCCTTGCAAACTATTGTATTATGAGAAAACGAATTAAATTCCAGACAACTATCATGGCCACCGCTACTATAATCCATCTGCTGGATTGTATAGAGTGAGATGACCCTATCAATCCTATAGAATATTACTTGTATGCATGCATCCCGACTTACCTGACGTACGGTTGCAACTATTAACGTCTTTCCTTGAAAAATGCCGTTAATTGCTGAGCACATTCCTCCGCCAATATACCTGCTGTTACCTGTGGCCGGTGATTGGTTTCTTTGGCGCTTAACACCTGAAACACGGATTCCACGGCGCCGGCTCGGGGGTCTTTGGCACCGTACACAACACGGCCGATACGTGCTTGCAAGATTGCACCGGCACACATGGCGCAGGGTTCCAGGGTGACATACAACGTGGCATCAGCAATGCGATAGTTATTTAAGGTAGCAGCGGCAGCGCGCATGGCGATGATTTCAGCATGGGCTGTGGGATCGTTGGTTCGTATTGGCTGATTCCAGCCTTCGGACAGAATTGTATTGTTAGTAACGATCAATGCACCGACAGGAACTTCGCCGGTGGTCTGGGCTTGTTCCGCTAACTCCAGGGCACGGCGCATCCATTGGATGTCTTGTGTTGAAATGTCTTGCGGTAAATTCATGTTGCGATTGCCTTACCAGGACAACTTACCGAAGCCTGCTGATGGGTTTATTCCCACTCAATCGTGGCGGGCGGTTTGCCTGAGATATCGTAGGTTACGCGACTGATGCCATCGACTTCATTGATGATACGATTTGAAATGATACCTAAGACATCATAAGGCAAGTGCGCCCAACGGGCAGTCATAAAGTCGATGGTTTCCACGGCTCGTACCGCAACGACATAGTCATAACGACGGGCGTCACCCATCACGCCGACGGACTTCACCGGGATAAAGACGGTAAATGCCTGGCTAACCTTATCGTAAAGGTTATTCTTGTATAGCTCTTCAATATAAATTGCATCGGCCTTGCGCAAGAGATCGGCGTATTCCTTTTTGACCTCACCGAGAATGCGCACACCCAAACCGGGTCCCGGGAATGGATGACGGTAGATCATTTCCGATGGCAATCCGAGTTCGACGCCGATCTTGCGCACCTCATCTTTGAATAGTTCACGCAGCGGTTCCACCAGTTTGAGCTTCATGTCTTCCGGCAAACCACCGACATTATGATGCGATTTGATGACATGCGCCTTACCGGTTTTGGAACCTGCGGACTCGATGACATCGGGATAGATTGTGCCCTGAGCAAGCCACTTTGCGTTCTTGAGTTTGCCCGCCTCCTCTTCAAATACCTCGATAAACATATTACCGATAACTTTGCGTTTCTTTTCCGGGTCACTCACGCCTTTTAACGCGGTCAGGAAGCGATCTTCGGCATTAACGCGGATGACACGAATACCCATATGCTGCGCAAAGGTTGCCATCACCTGATCGCCTTCGTGCAAGCGCAATAGGCCGTTGTCGACAAAGATACAGGTCAACTGATCGCCGATGGCGCGATGCAGCAGGACCGCGGCAACAGAGGAATCCACACCGCCTGACAGGCCGAGCACCACTTCATCGGAACCCACCTGTTGTTTGATTTTGGCAATACTGTCTTCGATAATGTTGCCCGACGTCCAGAGCGAACCGCAACCACAGATGTCGTGCACAAAACGGTTAATGATGCGTTGACCCTGACGTGTATGCGTCACCTCGGGATGAAACTGTACGCCGTAAAAACCGTGCTCACCATCTGCCATGCCGGCAATCGGCGCGCTATCAGTACTTGCGATAATCTTAAAGCCTTCCGGAACCCGGTTAACACGATCACCGTGACTCATCCACACATCCAGTAGACCGTAACCCTCTTCGGTCGCATGATCCTCGATGTCTTTTAATAGACGTGAATGACCGTGCGCCCGAACTTGCGCATAACCGTATTCACGGTGATCCGCCGCCTCAACTTCACCACCAAGCTGCGCCGCCATGGTCTGCATACCGTAACAAATGCCCAGCACTGGTATACCCATTTCAAACACACACTGATTTATGCGCGGCGGATTCTGCATGTTCACTGATTCCGGACCACCGCTTAGGATAATGCCATTGGGTTGGAACGCCCGGATAGTCTCGGCATCGTTGTCCCAGGAATAGATCTCGCAATACACACCGGCTTCGCGCACACGACGGGCGATCAGCTGCGTGTACTGGGAGCCAAAGTCCAGAATCAGGATGCGCTGGGAATGGGGATTGGACATGGTGCGCGTCAGATCGTGTTGTAATAGGTTGCCGGTTTCCTCTGCCCTGGGGAGAGAAAATCTTTCAAGGTTCTGTTAATCATTACCGTTGGTAATTGGGTGCTTCTTTGGTAATAGTGACATCGTGCACGTGGCTTTCCTGGATGCCTGCACCGGTGATACGCACGAACTCGGCCTGGGTGCGCATGGTCTCCAGATCCGCCGAACCGGTATAACCCATACTGGAACGCAGACCGCCCATGAGCTGATGAATGATGTTAACCATGGGGCCTTTAAAGGGCACGCGGCCTTCCACCCCTTCGGGTACGAGCTTGTCGGCGTCGGTGGTGCCTTCCTGAAAATAACGGTCGCTGGAACCAGCGGCCATGGCTCCCAGGGAACCCATGCCCCGGTAGCTCTTATAAGACCTGCCTTGATAAAGTTCGACTTCGCCGGGAGCTTCTTCCGTGCCTGCCAGCAGACCACCTACCATGACAGCATGGGCACCGGCAGCAATGGCTTTGGCCAGATCACCGGAATATCGGATACCGCCATCGGCAATCAGGGGCACATCCGTGCCGGACAGGGCCTCGGCCACGTTGGCCACCGCGGTAATCTGTGGTACGCCCACCCCTGCCACCATGCGGGTGGTGCAAATGGAGCCCGGCCCGATACCCACCTTAACGCCATCGGCACCCGCCTTGACCAGGGCCTTGGCCGCTTCCCCGGTAGCGATGTTGCCGCCAATCACCTGTGTGTCGGGAAAATGTTTTTTGATCCAGCTGACCCGGTCGAGCACTCCTTTTGTGTGGCCATGGGCAGTGTCCACCACTATAACGTCTACCCCGGCCTCCACCAGTTGGGCTACGCGCTCGTCTGTGCCCTTGCCAACACCCACCGCTGCGCCCACCAAAAGGCGCTCATGGGCATCCTTGGCAGCAAAGGGATGTTCGCTGGATTTTTGAATATCCTTTACCGTTATCAGGCCTTTCAGGCCAAAATCGTCGTCCACCACCAGAATCTTTTCAATACGGTGCTTGTGCAACAGTCCCAGAATTTCCTCTTGGGAGGCCCCTTCTTTTACTGTCACCAGCCGATCCTTTGGGGTCATGATGTTGCTAACAGGCTCGTCAAAGCGGGTGGCAAATCGCAGATCGCGGTGGGTAACGATACCCACCAGGTTGCCCCCCTCG
>Ga0224511_10003485_pt1 | contig 11358 bp, 8 predicted proteins | sample SF_May12_sed_USG_2_FD_169988 | JGI IMG/M metagenome (GOLD analysis project Ga0224511, IMG submission 169988) | Sediment microbial communities from San Francisco Bay, California, United States - SF_May12_sed_USGS_8_1 | ecosystem: Environmental > Aquatic > Marine > Sediment | place: USA...
TTTCTAATCAGCAAGTTAGCCGGACATTATACGTTTTTCTGGTGACGCCCTAGGTAGGAGAAATCTGAGCCAGTTATCCTGCTACATGGCAATTAGTTTAATATGTTATGCATAATACAAAAATGTACACTGACCATGCATATATAGACATAGGAAAATATATAGCCTAGCCGAGTTAGTGGCTAAATAATGACTACATGCATACATGTAGAAGACAAAAATCATTGGCTACGCTGTCGGCGGCGTATCAATCAGGACATGATATGAATATCTCTGGAATTGTTCCACATGATTGGCTCACAGACAAACAAGGAAAAAAGACAACATTATTACATAAATAGTAACAAAAAGAGTGCTCTAGTCATTATTGAATTTGATTCGTTTAATGGCGGGTCCTTCCACCACTTCATGATGTATCGGTTTGCGATCGGCGATAGACGTCAACGCCCTCCTCTCTCCCATTCGTAACATGTTGTTGATGGCACGTAAATCCTTGGCAGGGCTGCTGTTGAAACAGTACAACATTCGACTACAACACCAAAATAAGTTGGTCACTGAATGGTAATAAAGGTTACCTCAGGGTCAGGGTAGCTCAATAAAAGTACGGAATTATAATCGAAAGGCTGTGAGTTCGCTTTCCAATGTTGGTAAGCTTTTTCATCGGTGAGGGTCTCCAGTGAGCTTCTCACTCTCTAATTGCTAGCGTGGTTGGGGATTGGTTACCACGGTATAAATAATGGACGTCCCACTATAAAGGGATAGTAAGGAGGAGGGCAGCTTTTAGGCGCAGGTGGAACTGGGAGGTTTGGCCCCAGTTAGAAAAAAATATGTTTGCAATTCCGTGTTCCTTGTAAGACCACATCCCATCTTGAATTTGGTGTGAATTGGTCGTGTAGGCAGCCCCTGCTAGCTGATAGTCACCCATAGAGTCACCTTCTCTATGGGGCACATGGTTGTAAGCAGAAGGTGTCCTTATGACTCACCCCGAGAAACGCCAAGTCAAATAGACTCAGTAGGCCAGTTTATGTATATTCCTGATAGGTGTACCGTAATGGAGACACCACATTACTTTTAGTTAAAAACGATAACCCCATTTACCTATTGAGGGAAAGACATTTCTTACCTGTTTGGGGTGAGTAAATTAGCGGCCGACCGTTTGTGAGGGGATATGTAGATCGAATGATGGTCGGAAACCCGTCGTGGTGATGTCTGTATCTGACGGGCTTCCGGCAGCGAAGAGAGGGCGGGGCTGTCTCCGGATGACCTTGACCTGGTGTTAAACCTCAGGACAAACTGCTTCATCTTCCTCACATAAACCTAGGAATTCCAGATGAAAATTGCCATTTGTGGTTCTACACTCTCATTTGAATGGGTAGTGAGGCAACTTCTAACCACAATGGTGGACGAAGGGATAGTTCAGTGTCTAGATTGTTTGGGCTGATTGTTAGACCATGGGTTCAAGTCGTAGTTATGTCGGGTGCCAGCTGCCAGTATGAGCTCCTCATTCAATTTCCAGGTCCCTACCACTGCAGAACAAGTCTAAGACTTACGAGGTAGGAGCATAATATCAGAAGGATTTGGTGATTTTATTGCCTGCACATTATGATTGCAGCAGTCAAGAACATAGTCTGGCTAGAGTGTCGTGGTCTAAAAACTTTATATTCAGATGAAACAATAAGAGGAAGGCTCACCGTGTTGTAGAACTTGATGAGATCTCCTCTTTCCTCGCCATCCGATACCATTGATGAGGAGCCAGAAGGTCGCGTGGGGGTTGGAGGAGCGCTGCCTGACAGAGACTGTGGCAACGTGCTGGACGAACGCAGCAGATTCACCCTGTCCTGAATCCCTGCATGAGAACACAAAGATGACTTGGCAAATCATACACATTTGAAGACGCTGACCACAACAAAAAAAGTTTACACAATAATATAAGGGGGAGTCAACACTCGGACTAGGTTGCTAACAGATAAAAGTGGTAAATGATCACATCCTTTAATGCAAGGATATGACACTAGCCTGGCAAATCAACCCAACTGCACTAGTCACAGATTACTAGTGCTGCTCATGATTCAATTTCTACTGGATGATTCATAAAAGACAACTGCTTTTACTGATTATTGAGGAATAAACGACCATCTCACCACAAACACACACCCAGCATCGTCATTTCTACTGCCGCAGATTCGAAGACATGGAGTGAAGCTTCCGCTTAGTTATCTAAGAGCCAATAACTCCGCGGCACAGTGGCTGCGGCCGGTGAACTGACTTACGGTCTGAAGAGGTGGAGTCATCACTTGTCTGTGAGTGAGTATCTGTTGGTGTCACCTTAGAGAGGAGGACACTACGATAGACATGACTCTGAGCTTGTGGTTGTAGTCGGTAATAACGCATTATATCCTGAAACGACTGCTCCTTCCCGGAAATCTGTAAGGAACAGTGGCCGACATCAGAGCTGACAGGAACTGGTGCGTAATAGCGTTCCATAAAGGATCCATGATTCTACACATTAAGGATGTTTTCTCTAACAAAGTACAGCGGATTAGGTTTGTTTACATTATATAGAAAATCAAGCAATGATCTTGCGTATGAGAGAACGACTCCACAATGACTACCATTATGATATTCTCCCCTAGCATCTTGTGGTCATATCAGTTAACTTTGCCGCCAAAATCTCATGAGAAAGGTGCTCGTTTGTCATCGCCTGTTCTGTCGTCTAATCAATTCCATCCTTTGCATATTTTCACAGTTCGGAAGAAGCTTTGATAGCTTGTTTTCCCATTCCAAGTGTGGGTAAGCAACTCCCGCGTCCCATTAATAAGTCATGACGACAAAGCAAATCTTGTAATCGCAGTGGTTCTCTCCAGGATAAGCACTTCATTAACCCTCAACTTCTCAGAACAATGCAAACGAATGAAAAAAGGCTTGCCTACCTTGCAGATGCTATAGACAGCGCACATAACGAACTGATCTAAATGTCGGTCCTTCATCAGCTCGACGTGGTTGACTAGACACTCCTCAAATGTGGTCCACACGCACCGTCGCAGCTGATCATCTGCGCATAGTTTATCGCAAATGTCTCTCAGTCTCACACTCACCAAATGGTAAACCTGCCGAGAATCAACACTCAGTGTAAGTAAAATAATTTTGGGTCGGCATGAGAAAACAGCTGTCAGGAGTGGTGCAGGTACCCCGCAGGTGCCCTGACAGGTGTCAGGTGCAGAAATTGGCCCACTGAGTCTAGTGGACTCAAGCGTTTCCTGGGGTGAGTCATTAGGGTTGGACTTGTTTTACAAGGGTGTTACAAAAGACAAAAGTTTTTGCTCGAACGAGGACCGAACCAGGGACCTAAGACTTATTATGCTATCCATAAGACTATCACTTCGTCTTGTTGCACAAGACGAATGAGCTGCATTAGAGAAAAAGCTTTCCGATCTTTGGTATTGATTGATACGATGTATGCCTACCCTCAATGCTATGGCACTCAGTTTTAACTCACCTTTCTGAAGAACAGCGACAGCGAGCCGGTTCTCTTTGGCTTAGGTTTTTCCTGCGAGACGGGAGCACTGCCAGCTGCGCCCGCTGTACCACCAGATGGCGCTGATATGGTCACAACGCTTCCCGAGGCGGTGGTCTTGCTGACCGTGACAGTCTTCGAGGGCGTGGTTGGCGTGACACTAGCCATGATTTGCACCGGGATGAGTATCTACAGGAAGTGGGGCGAGATGAAGCAGGATAGAGCCTGGGAATGTTTCGACCTCACGAGGCCTCAGCATGAATTCAGAGTTTGTAGCGTAGTCAGGGAATGGGCCTTCAAATGTGTGGAAAATTGGGGAACGAATAAATACCAACTTAAGTTATCTGGTGATTATGAGGAGAGAGCTAACTACAAGTGAGGCTGGCATTTGCTTAGTTACGAATGGAATTGTTGGGCTGATTTATTGGGGAATTAGACTAGTATTTGAAAGAGGGGAGCCGTTCACCGTGTGCATTGTAGTACGTCACTGATCTAGATATATTTGGAGAAAGGAATACCAAATTGGGGGTAGGCTGGTAACCAAAAGTGGGGGGTACAGGGAGGGGTAACAGAAGTAACTGACCTGTCGTCCATCCTCCATCGAGGTCTGTTGGAAAGTGATAATCTGCTGCTTGACCGGACTAGACTCGGCTGATTTACTCGACTGAGCAGGGAAGAGTCGTCTCCTGGCCGTACCTGAGGTGGGTGAGGAGAAACGCTCCGAAGCCAGGGGAGCGTTACGACCCGGTGAACCGATGGGGCTGTCTGCTGCTCTACTGTCCTTTGTGATCAGCTTACCATCGGACATGGCGAGACGACGAATCTGCGGATGAGGGCGGGGAGACAACAGGGCACTGCCCAGCGGGTGCTGCTTCGTCACCGTAGGCTGATTCTGTAAAGAGGAACCAAGCAATGTGCATCTCTGGGGTTTTTCATAATACAATTATGCTGGGTTGGTCATTATGAGCGGGACGGCATATATGATCCACATCATAGGGAACCGTGAGTAACTCACGCTTACAACAGGAGGTAGTAGCGGGTTTGAACCCAAAATCTTTTAATCTCTACCCCGGCGCCCTAACCCAGAGGCTTCATACTCTTCCATTTCTAGTCCACATGACCCAACATACCTGTAAGGAGACCTCTTCACTGTGAGGTAGCGAGCTCCCTGATTCCAACTGCAGCTGGATGTATTCCCAGAGTGGGGAGTCTGATTTCCAGGCCAGACAATCCAAAATAGACTCCTCAATCTGTATAATGGTGTTAGTTTCAACAGCGGGAATGCAGAAAAAATTCAACAGCTTTTACCACGGTGAAGGGATGGCTAGTTAGTGGGTAGCTTACTAGGCCTAGGAAGCTAGGACCGATGGACCCCGGTTCAATTCCCAAAATAAAACGGACTTCGTCGGTAAACTTCTGCAGCACTTCTGACAGCTGTTTCTCGGTGCAAGCGGGATAATAGATACTTACCGCATTCAGATGTTTAATGACATCGCGTGAGAAACCATCCTCGGCACGGATTGCCAGCTCGATGACTTTATAAAAATGATATGGCTGCAGGTCATACACAGCCAATACCCACGGAAACGTTCTACAAGGACAGAAATCCGTTTTTACACAGGAAACTATGCAAGAGTTACGCATTCAATCGGTTAAGCCACTGTCGAGGGTAGATGAACTTTCGAAGTTATGCCCCATTCTTAGAGGGAGGCAACTCCGCATTCATTGCAGCGATAGGAAGAGGTCTTTCTCCAAAAAGGAAAATATCGATTACTCAAATAACTACGGCCTGAATGGGCCAAATAGAAAGAAAATCGGATTAAATAACGAAAACTCAGTAACACATTGGTTTTTACTCGCTTATAACATTTAGCAGAACTCGAAATTGAATGTAAGATCGGAGAAAACTGAAGTTATAAGAAGTGCTTTGCTGGGTTTTCCTTTGCCCTAAATAGAGGCCGTTGCATTCGGTCCTCTGTTATTGCGCCATTATACGCCTGCTGACAGAGGTGCAAAACTGCACTCTGAAACCCTAGTTTCATATTTTTGTTGTACATTTTTTCTAGTCAGACTTAAGTAATTACAAGTTTGATGCACCTTTAAGAGATTTTTTTCCAAACATCAGCGAGTAAACCAAGAAATCAATGCAAACACTAACAGCTTTGTGTTAATTTCCTATCTCGAGGCCAATTCTGTTGCATTGACGGTCTGAGAAGTGCGTCGTCAAGGTCCAAGTATGCGCAATGGATAGGGCTATATCTAAGCTTCCATTTGAGCTGGGTATTGAGGCCCATTTGTTCATGGTAGGCTTCAGAATCTGAAAACAAGCGGACGCCTCTGGCCATGGCTTAAGCCCTCTAACTGGGGTCTCATCCCATTCTTATTCTGACAGTAGGATTTCCTGGCCGGAGTGAAGTTTGCTCCCTGGTTATCAGGCAGACCTGGTGGACATTCAGAAGTGAATAACGTAGCGCGCATTGTCCATCACCTTCCCATATTAAACATGTGGTGATGCAAACAATAAGAAGCTGAGATTTACTTTCAAATTTTCAACTTTGAGTGTATCTAGTGTTTAATGAACTGATATAAGTCTAGATAGCAAACAAAATAGCTATCTCAGGATGATCATGATAGTAATTTAAAAAGGTTTTATGGACAGGTTTGGGTTACATAGGCGGACGCATTTTCGAACTAGTTAAGCGTCTCATTCAAATTATTGTTTGAGCGATGCGATCATACAACTGTCAGGTTTCTGAGAAAATTCCCATCTCAGTACTTATTTTATAGTTGGGCCATCCATTTAAACAGAGTCACAAATATGACCAAACCATTTGAACTGACCTCTGTGAATTGTATGAAAATATCACAATCTCCAGACAGCAGGCAAACAGTGACCTGTGGAAGACATCTTGCTCCAACAGAGGCTGCAATAAAACAAAAGGAGTGTGAGAAATCCCTATTGCAACCCGGCAATTTCAACCACCTACTACCCTGTCTTTGTCGGTTTCAGATCCCGACGTTAAATAAAGGGGGTCCTCCCATAGGGTTACCATCTCTATGGGGTACGCAAATGCAGGCAGCAAGTCTCCGAGTGAGTCACCCCGGGGAGGGGAGTCGAAAGCTGCTCTGTCATGGAGATATTAAGAACTACACTTTCTATATAGGAGTGTACTATCTGGCTGATTGTCAAAACTCTCAGGTCAGTGCGAACCAAGGACACTCAGCGAGAGACTCTCCGTACACTATGCAGTTACTCACCGTCAGATCGAGAGATTTATTTTGAGTTTTCTCCATTCTTCTCTTCTCAGTAACCATAATGTTCTCCAGAATTTTATAATAAAGCATCACTGAGCTCTGCATCCGCATCTGAGCAAAGTCAGCGTGACTAGCCGGCTGTTGGTTGCACGGCATCGTGTAGGCTTTGCAGAACAGCTCAGACATCTCCGCTACTCGCTCCTGTATCGACTGCTGCGGGTTCTTTTTGCATTCGCTACACGAGATATGACAAAAACTCACATCACTGTCTCCAGTGTTCGCCACACTGCTTCGACTTAAGCTAGTACTGGGTGTGTATGCCAAGCATCCATCTCGGGGCAATATAATTCAGCTTCCAACCACGCGGACTTCACACGGTTGCCTTGGAGGAAGTGGACTACACCCAAGGTCAACTCTTTTCTATCAGAGTACGTGCTGACCAAGCGTAAAGGATTGTACTACGAGAATGGGTAGGTAGCCCGGGGAGATTAGAGAACCAGCCAGCCTAGGCTGTTTCTCACACATCGCCTGTCCACGCAGTGGAAGCTAAAAGAGCATTTCCATTCTGGATCAACCATTGTGACAAAACTGTTATTACTTGAGCTATTCTACTAGCTAGGTGGGGTTACTGATTAACCCCTTACGGGTGTTCCAACTAATTAGCGGACTTTTCTCAATGCAAAAGGGTACAATCGATTAAGTCATCATCGGGACTGCCGTTTGCCGAATGCATTCCAACAAACATATCTATATATAAAAACACGGTATAACCTACCTAAACATGCTCGTAAGTGAGGCAGCGAGCTCGTTGTATTTGCGACCGGAGAGTATTGTATGCAGACGAGTTACTCCTTGGGTAGCCCCAGATACTGGAGTCAGTGTAACATTGCTTTGCTCAGGCAGGTGATGGCGTCCAGTCAGCGGTGTTTTGGGGCAGAGAACTGCCCGAGACTAGAAGAGAAATTAGAGTCACGAAGAGAGCGAAGAAAGACAATCAATTTCCGAATTATCAGTAATGGACACTTCGCTCAAGGGAGAGAGCAATTTTGCAAATGGACTCACCACTCTCGGCAGCTGCTCTCTCGTGGAGACATAAAGTGATATACCTATGACACGTGACACTCCACTTCAGATATTCTCTAAGCAGAATGGGGGAAAACCCAAATCTAGGGCTATAGGAGTCCTTACCTGGTCTATGTGCTGCTGTAGCAGAGGATTGGCCTGACTACGCGCTGCTGCCTCGAGCAGCAGCGTAGGACCGTCCATTTCCACTGGGTAGCTGCCAGTCTTAATGCCGGCGGGTGTGCCTATCTCAGCGTCAGCGTCCTTCCCGAGGAAGATTCTCTCGTCAAAGTCACCTAACGTCAGCACATACTCTTCATACGCCCGGTCCAGAGATTTACTGTAAGTAGATGGGAGTGAGTGTTCAAAAAGGGTGAAGTGGTGGCTTAGCAGTCAGGGCACAGGACTCGGAATCCGAGGTCCTTGGTAAATTTTTGGTTTGTTCCGATGGTTGGGTAGCACACCGAGGATTACATTAGGGGTTTCTGTTTCCCGGTCTTGGTACCACTTTCAGCCTTGTTGGATTTTGGGTCACGAGGAGCCCCACAGTGCCCTTCTTGATTGGGGCAGACGAGTGCAAGCAGAGAGTCTCCTAGTGATGCACCCGTGGAAACGCTGAGTGAATGACTCGTTATGCCAATTTCTTCATTCCCTGAACACTGGTCAGGGTATGATGATGGTAGAGCGCAGACAATCCTGAAAACAAGCCTCTGGTGTAGTGATGCTATCTGCGTGAATACTGTCATACTGTGTAGATAAGATAGAAAGAAAACCACACTCGGGTCAAGGGTGGTGAACTCTTTGTCAACTGAATTCTGGTTCTTTTGGGAGCAATATAACGGAATGGACTATTGGAACTGAAAATCGTTATGATCTTTTGCAATGAAGATCCTTGTGGAGATGGCAGACACACGTAGGAACACTAAGTGTAGGCTCATCGTGACTTACCAGTTATCATCAAAGAAGTTTATATCTAGAACTCCAGAGATCCTGTGCTCTTGCTGAGTGCCTTTCAAGGTACCATTCTCAAGTAACTTCTTCACATAGCTCTGCAACCATACAGGGACGGGGTTTTATTCTCTTCGTTAACCATGACAACCTGGGATTGAATCCCGCCCATGACGAGTTTCCGCTGAGAGTATGAGCTTCTAACTTTGATCATAGCTCAAACAGAAACGACCCTCATTATGAGGTGGAGTGATGATATTCACCGGCTTGTGGTGCTCCATGCTAATGAGCTGTAACTGGTAAAAGAACACGACAGGTTCACCAATCAGTTAAGCGAAAAAGTCATACGAGGAAAGTAAAATAAGGACTACAATTTTCAAATTTTACAAATCATATACTTCTGTATTTCTTGGGTTACAAAATAATAGCCTAATTGTGAAAATTCTTAGGGCTCCAGATGGACCATAATTAGAGCAATCCGGAGTAATCTCCCTCAGCCAACAAATCAGTCCAAAATGAAGATAAGTCCGAGAGAAATATGCCCTGACCTTGACATTCTACACAGCACTCATCATGACATCATGGATGCGACAGCAATTGACCACACCAGCAATGAAATATAACAACTCTGTCACTCAGAACCCAGTCATACGTTGACTAACAAGAATTCTTTGTCTTATATTTTTGGTATAGAGCACCTTGGTATAGAGCCCTTAAACTCATGTTCAGTTCAGAGGATCTTCTGTTCTCATTTTTTTTAAATGTTGCTGAAGAAGTTCTAGCATAAAATTCTCTAGCGTTACATATATTAAAATATTATAAATTATTATAGTACACATACTAATCAATGTTTTCTGCTTGCTTTCAAAAGTTTCTATGCACAGTATGGTATAACCCCTACATTACAGCACAATTTCTTACTTCTATTTTAAAGTAACTAATGCGAGGAATCTATTACTCCCAACCCTGGACCTCTATCATATGCCGGTGTATTGCAGTAAATCCAGCATTTATCTTACTGCCATGTAGGGATATCTCAAAAGATTGAAGTATCAATCACAACGTTTAGCCGTAGACAATGCAATCAAGCAGTCTGCCGGGGATACACGACCCCACTCCTACACCCTAATCGGTGATAAGTATTCATTTATTGTTGCCAATTATCAAATCTCCCAGCGATATTTAAGGGCATCGCTTATAATTTATTTGGGACTAATTATTATATTGCTAGGTAATCATGGGTATCTCTGAGTAGAATTACACAGACAAGAGCAACTTGGAAATCGAATGCGTCTGAACAAAATGAACTTTCCAGCACTCTGTGTTCCCATTAAAAAATCTGTGTTCCCATTAAAAAATTTAATCTAGTTGGCAACTATACCCTGTTGAACATTACCATATCGACAAGACACCAGTTCTATTACGAGATGAAATGCCAAATGCGAAGTACATGAACGGATCAAAGTAAATCAGTGGTTCAATGGAAAGTCATAGACTCGAATTGCCCCTTGACAGAATCTCATAGTGAAAAGGATAAAGGTGTGATCTGATGTACAAGTGGATAGTGGGTTTATAGGACCAAGCAAAGGTTCCCGGTTTCATATCCGGCCCAGGCACCGCTTTGTCTTTCACCCTCGATAGAGATAGTGACAGGAGGCCCGCCCATAGAGTAATTTTCCAACAAACCATCTTGGAAACAGCCTGGTTGCTTAGTTATGCTATCCGTGTAAAATTAACTAATCTTTTCTAGAGTTTCTCCCAAAGATAGATGATTTTTTAAACTAACACTTCTTCTGAATCGGGAGTCACAAAAATCAGCAGCGAGGGAACCAACGAGTTACCTTGAAGTGATGCTCCTTGATACCTTTAGCCTCCACCTCCAGTCCATCATGCTCTCGGCAGAGACGGGAGATAATACAGAGAGAATCTGGCCCGGTCACAGAGATGCCTACACACCGAGGAAGGTCAGTTTCATTGGTTACATCTTCACATGGAGCGCCACGAGTTGCTCAGTAACAACGCTCTAATTCAGAGTGAGCCCTTATTTTGTTTGTGTTCTAGTTAGAATTAATGTGATGAGCTCAGACAATGGGAACCCGTCTCGACCGAGATTCGATCACTGGTTCTCATGATTCCGACCCCATTACCGCTATCACTGAGCTATCACCCAGGAATAAAGGCAGTCTTTTCATGATGAGTCCATACGTATAAATTTGGAGTTTGTTAAGGAAGAACCAAGTTCTTGGCAGGTGGGAGACGTGTAAAACCCGGCTTAGGTTGGGTAACCTATCAGAATTGCTTCCACAATCTTGTAGCACAATGCTCCGCACCAAGTAGACGAGCACTTCACTAGTAAAAAGCTGACTAGGTATAGCGCAACTTCCACTGTGGCAGTCCTACCATGCCTTGGGAGTTTCATTATAGAAGATACATCATTGCTTTTCCAGATGGAAAGAACTACTTTGAGGTATTGAAGAGTGAGTATGAGCCTTAGCCTGAGACAACGACAGTCTCTTGATTCAGCACTCACCATGAAAACCGGGATGGATGAGGTCCTCGCGTCTCCCGACGATGCAGTT
>Ga0224511_10003487_pt1 | contig 11356 bp, 9 predicted proteins | sample SF_May12_sed_USG_2_FD_169988 | JGI IMG/M metagenome (GOLD analysis project Ga0224511, IMG submission 169988) | Sediment microbial communities from San Francisco Bay, California, United States - SF_May12_sed_USGS_8_1 | ecosystem: Environmental > Aquatic > Marine > Sediment | place: USA...
ATTCGCGGGTAAACTCATTTATACGGTCTAGCGCGGCGCAGCCGCGCGACCGTATAAATGAGTTTACTCGCGTATATTGTCCAATAATATATTTAATGGATGACATTATGTTTTGTGTTTTTTGTGTCGACCGGATAAGTGAACTTATACAGGCGAAAATTTTGAAAAATCCTTCACTCTCATTGGTCAAAACATAATGTCATCCATTAAGACGTTAGAATGAATAATTTGAAGAGTAAGTTCATACAGTATGCCCACACGCTCACCACATGCCTGTGTTCTAAAATGAAAATCTGACAACCGACACTTTAATGCGGTGTCATACAGATACTTAAACAAAAGCTAATGAATAACTTGTGTCAGTATATTAAAATTTTATTTATTAAGAGATAAATAGAATTACCGCCGTACTTGTCTGACAGATGAAAGGCAGCTTGTTCGTGCAATCTGCTATGGTCAGCTTGTCCCAAAAGGAGGCAGTGGCACTACCGGCTTGTAGCGCCACGCAGTCATTGCTATGACCATACCCTGTACAGTTGGTAAAATAATAATATCAGTTAACGTTTTGTATTATACACACTACTTTGAATGATTTACAGGTTTACATGTATGTTCCTGTAATTTCTGACTTTACATATCCTAACACGTTACCCCACAATCTTTTAAGATATGATGACATACATGTGTACTATATAATTGTTTTAGTCTAGAGTAAATGGCAATTGTTTGCCCAAGAGTTTTACCTTTTTTAAAAAGGCGGCTACTTTTGTTTAAAGTAATAATATCGCAAAGTTCATTAGAACAAATAGTTAAACAGTAAGCTGACATAATATTTATTTTATACAAACAGACATTCCACAGAAGTTAACCGATACATGATTAACGCCATAATTTTGTTGTTGCTTTTGTATTCACTCAACATACGTAAATTTAGCACACGAGAAGTGTAATTTCATACCCATATAAAATGAAACAAAGTCGCCTGGCCCACCGCATGTCTCGGCATGGTTGCCATCACATCTTATGTTGCACACGCCGAAGTCATAATGTTTGATCCAGGTCAAACATAGGCACCAGGTACCCTAATACAACAACAAAACATATGTATAAATAAATGTCAGACATGTTTTTCTAATTAAACTAAGTTATAATTAAGTCATCCAAGAACATTTGAATTTCGTGTTGTCAAAGCACATTAAAAGTACATTAATTTAGATCAACAGAATATGACTATTATTAATAGTGCTGCAAAGTTGTCTAGCATATATATTCCTTATAGCGAATCACTGTAACCTAAAGCGCCATTTGAAAGACACGATTACTTTATTTTTCACCGTGTATATAATTGTAGACAATTTTTAGAATGACTTTAACAATTGGAGAATCATTATGTAACATACGATGCAACCCCATTGTCATGATTATTATCACTGTCTTTACGTTTTAATATATACAGGTAGAGTCTGTAACACATGACATTTGTATATAATTAAATATTACCTTGAGTCCGATTCTTAAACGACCTCGTTTGTTGCACACCGCTAAACATTCCCTTATCCCGTTGTTGGTTAAAATATGTGATGATTCGATGTACCTTTCTTTTACTTTTTGACATCCTGTTGAAATAAAAACATACATGATAAAGCAACGTTTTTAAGTTACACATGTACACTAAAGACAAGCACACCAATGCAATATTACGATCACAATTTAAAACAACTATAAAATTATATGGGCTTGAAAGAAATGGAACTATATGAGTAAATCATAGCACCGCTACAGTTTTGAAACTTTTGAAAGATAGGTAGTTTAACAGTTATGGGTCACAACAATGCATACATTATTGTTATTTTGCCCCTAAACACACCCGCTCATGCTACCTACCATAATAGTACAGATGCTGTTTGTTTCCCACCCAGGTGCCACTCATCTGCTTATCCGTCATGGTCGTAAATAAAGTTGATTTTCTGCCCCTCAAAAAGTTGAGATCAGTGATCAGCTCTTTCCCTTCACTCTTGCAAGATTCATCCGCCTGTACAAACGTTAAACTGTGTGTGTTCTTGTAGGACAATGTGCCAACAGCTGAAAGTACATTGTAATTGCATCAGTCTAATGACGAATTAAGTACAAGCTATTACATAAACGCCACATAAGTTTGGCTTCGAATCAATTCCTATTTTCCTTTGTTTGCTTGCTTCCTTGCACAAACAAACAGAATAATCGACAAACTAACAGACACACAAAAAAGTTCAATTTGTTTCATAATTAAAAAATACATTTAACTCACTAAGTAAGCACACTCAGCCATTTACTAACAAACTAACACACAAACAAAAACAATCTTTGGTTACAGAAATACAAGATAGCTTTAATATTGTTTGGACTGTTTAAAGTTGCGATATGTTTAATTAACTACATTTAACTCTCTTAGTAAGCACAATCATTCGGTATTTACAACAAACAAGTAATGTAAAATCAAATAGATCAGGTATCCATCCCTCAAAGACTAGCCATCAATTAAAAACATAAAAATAAACATCCCTAACGTTAACGAGACTCTTTATATCTGAACGTGTACCCTAACAGGCCCCTCGCAGACACCATCAGTCACCAAACATTGATAACTGATACAGTTTCTCAGGTTGCCGGTAGCCAGTGAATATAGCACCAAGCACGTTTTGGGATCTGTTTGATCGATTATACCCTTAAGTTGTCTGTAATAGACCCTACCAGTGGACATTCCTTGTCCATTATTTCAATCCAAAACCCTATTGCTGAGGACACATTGTCAGTGCCATTCTGTAGTCGGTGATTCATGACACCAGACAGTCAACCGTATTCCAAGAAAACTCAGACATAATTAATGCATACACAATGTAAATACAGTTGTTTAAATTAAATGTTGTTTTAGACCAACATTTAAAATATGTGCAATAAATCTTAAGAACTCAAAGAAAAACTGTTTATCATTTAATCAGTATGGTTTTGTATTTTAGCACATAAAATTTAATTTTAGCAACGATTATCACAATTTGTCTGAAAAAGTATTGCTATAAATGTGAGTTCATTTATGGGTTGAAAATTATAATTTATAAATATAGACTGTATACTTACCTCTCCAGTTTAATGAAAACCCTCGATTATTGTTAGGCATCGTAGATGTGATTAGCTGAACATATGCAGTGTTGGAAGAAGTATAGTAGAAATGTCTCAGCAAGCTGCTTCCTTTATATCTGATATCTCTGTCCCACGATCCCTAAATGTGAAAAGTGATTAATAATTTAAATGTATCTGCTTATTAAAAATGAAATTGTGACTACATTGTAGTAAAACGTGACTTACTTGTTGCAGTATTCAAACACTGGTTACTTAAAGTCGATTATTGTCAGTTAAAACCTACACGAATTCACTTTGAAAACGAATGTCCAAATTGTGTTTTTCTTCTCTAAAAAATGTTGAAAAAGTGTGAGGTTTGCTATAGCTTAAAACTGGTTTAAACTCCCTATGAAAGTCATTGACCGTACCAAGGCGGTAACTCAACATTTCTTGGATAGTTCATTTAAGAAATTATCAATAAAAAAGAAAATAAAAAAAATCCGAAAAGCACAAAAATATAGTTTTTCTACATATCTGTTGCGTCATGATGTTGTAAGGGTTTTTGTGTCGTTCTGTGTGTTAGTTTTTTGTACGGGCCATTTTGTCATGGTGCCCTTAAACTTGACATATCTACTTTGTTTACAACATTCTTTGTTTAAACATCTTCAATTTATATTCGCCTAGACTATTACTCTGCAATGGACGGTTTATATTTTAAATACCCCGGGCTAAGAATTCACCATTGACAATAAAACGATTGCTAGCAAAATGTGAATGTCCACTAGCGGATCCAGGGGGGCGCACCCGGCGCGCGCCCCCCTAACGGCCGCGGACATTGATTTTTTATGCCTAAAACGCTAAATTTTCTCTTTTTTTTTCGCTCGCTCCGCTCGCGATTCATTTTAAGCCTAGTTTTAATAGACGTATGGCAAAAACACATTTTGGTATTGTCTAGAAAAGAACTTTGCTTTGATTGTTGTATTTGCAAATATCCTATACTAATCTTCATAATTAGAATTCACCATTGATAACAAAACGATTGCTAGCAAAAAGTGAATGTCCCACGTAATAGTCCGAGTCCATTATGTCATTGCCTAGATAACAACTTTACTTTGAATGTTGTATTTGCAAATATCCTATCATAATCTTCATCATAAAATAACATGTCGCGTACAAACTCAAGATTGTTAGTCTTATCATGTGACTTCATGGACAATTTATAGAAACTTTAGATTATAATAATTATTAGTAGTTTGATAAATAAATTTGATAAAATTATAACATGAATACTGAAGTGATATATTTGTGTGCAGTACTTTCAAGTTTAAACAGCATACATGTATTTAGCTTTACTGAAACACGGACTCTCGGCAATTATTAAGTAATCAAGAACAATCAATGTGTTAAAGTGCAGTCACACTACAGCGTATGACATCAGCGTATGAGAGCATATGCTCATACGCTCCCATACGCTCGCAAACGCAGCTATACGTTAGGGGTACGTTAGGCATACGCCTAGTACGTTCCAAATACGCTGACATACGTCAGTGTTTGTTGTGTTATACGCAGAGGCGAAATGAAATTTTGGACATGTTTAAAATGTATCTGCGTATACAAGCGTATAGCTTATACCTTACTCATACGCTAGACATACGCTAGGCATACGCTTTATATGCTAAAAGTACGTTACACATACGTTTTACAACGCTGTCAATACGCTATTCATACGTTTGTAGAGGCCTGTGGTCGATAGGCGGGGTTTGAAATAACAATGCAATTTGCATACGCTTTCTAAAATTTGCATACGCAATGCATACGCTATAGTGTGACTGCACCATTAGGCTATTGAACAATTTGTATTAAAACATTTTTTATTAGTCTTGGGTAATGATAGTGATATTGTTCACACCTTTTTTAATGCCACTGGGCGTTTTCTCTGTCAACCTTTACTATCCCAGAATTGTGTCTTTTGACATAGTGTGTGCATTGTCACTGGGTACAATCAAAGCGTCACAGGTTGTGGTTCTCAACGAAGACATGTAGTTGTTACTCAACGAAAACTTATGTTCGTTGAGAAACATATACATTAAAATGAGTGTGGTGCTCAACAAAGACCGCTTTTAATGTATATGTTTCTAAACAAAGTCAAATTCAATTTGAGGATGTGGATCATGTTGCTTACATGAGTTTTCGTTGAGTAACAACTACACTGTCTTCGTTGAGAACCACAACCTGTGACACCTTGTTTGTACCGATTGATTGGTGGACACTTATTATTTGTTTATGCAAGATTGTATATGCATGCTTCGATGTTGTAGTACATGTCTGTACTTTTCATATTAGGGTAAGGTATATAATCAGTTGCATTTTCTGGTAATGACACATAAAAATATTGACTTGTAAAACTAGAACTATCGCTGAATGCGAGTCATACCCCCACCAATGTCATTGGCAAAGCCGGCACAAAGGTAACGGGTTCTGCACATAACCTTATTGAGTTGAACATTTGAGTAAAGTTTAAAGAAATTTCTTCCATTAGTATATGATTTATAGAGCGAACACGACATATTGTCAAATATTTGATTGTATGTAAATTTGAAGACTTAAAAGGGGCATAACTTTGTCTAAATATAACACAAAGTTATGAAACTTGACATGCATATTCTTATTGTGACACTTCATATATATTTGAAGTTTTCTAGCAAATACTTTTTCTAGTTAAAATTAAAGAATATTTTCTAAAACATTTTTTTCCTTCAAGTGTGACCTTGACCTTAAGCTGGCAAAGGGTAACATGGGCTCTGCACATCCCCTTAATGAGGTGAACATTTCAGCCAAGATTAAAGAATATCGTTTAATAAGTGTAGGACTTACAGGGCGGAAACGACATATTGTCTAATATTTGATTGTTTGATATTTGACCTTCAATTGTGACCTTGACCTTGAGCATACAGATGGGCAACATGGGTTCTGCACATTCCATTGTTGAGGTGGGCATTTTAGCCAAGTACAATGTAAGAAGAAAATCCTTCAATTACTAGTAGTGTAGGACTTACAGAGCGGATACGACATAATGACTAATAATTGATTGTTTGATATGTGACCTTCAATTGTGACCTTGACCTTGAGCTGACACATGGGCAACAAGGGTTCTGCATATCCCCTTGTTGAGGTGAACATTTGAGCCAAGATTAAAGAAAGTATTTCAATTAGTGTATGAACTATAGAGCGGAATCGACATAATGTCTAATATTTGATTGTTTGATATTTGACCTTCAATTGTGACATTGACCTTGCGCTGACACATGAGCAACATGGGTTATGCACATCACCTTGTCGAGGTGAACATTTCAGCCATGTTTGAAGAAAATCCTTTAATTGGATTTATAAAGTGGACAAGATCATGCAGACGGACGGACGGACGGACCGACGGACGGACGGACCGACGCACAGACGGACGCGACAAAGCGAATCCATTATATCCCCCCAACATTTTGTGGTGGGGTTATAATAAGGACATGTGATTTGGACTTTGGGCTTAACCTACGGTCAGTGTAATTTAAGTTGAATTACAACTTAACATAATCTTATACTAGTTTGAAGGACAGAATTTTAACTGTGAATTGTACGAAGTTTATTGTTAAATAACTAATAAAACAATTACTAAGCGTTCATCTTTAGAAGTCATCGTAAGCGGATGTTGCACAATTTCCCACAGGGTAACCACATGTTAGCAGCATGTAAAGAAGGAGAATTTAATAATCGATTACGAGGACGAGTGTTGTACCGGACCCGACTTCCCAAGGCCGTCCCCCACTATATAACATTAGCTCAAATTCCATTTAAATTGCCTGTTTACTTTACACGGCTTTGTATCGCCACGGAGCACGGCGCTGACAGCGTTTAAAAATAATGTTTTTACTTACTTATTTATTTATTTTTAGTTTGCTACTCCTGTTTTTGCGAACATAGTAACCTATTTGGACAGTTTGAAGCATTTTGTCACAATATTTAAGTATTGTTAGACTGCATCCAGTTATGCAGGTCTAGCAACATGTGTAGTAACGTATACCGCATACATGTAGCATTTATAATACGTCTGACGGTAGACATTTCATTTTGTTTCACAGCTTATTATTCGACTAAATGGTAAATATTTATAGCTTTTGAAGCCGTTGTCAGTTTCATTTAACCTGACCTTTAAGATTTCATTGGCATCTAAAATAATACAAACAAATACATTTTATGAGTACATGTATTTGTATGATTATCAAACTTAAATGCAAATGCAGCCTTCAAGTCCAGGATACAGAGATTTCCCACAGCGCGCACGCGGCGTGACCACGATGCGCTCACGGCGCTATAGAAGACAACAGCGCTGCCACATCATTCACACATACTTTATTTCTAGCATGATGACACAACGCGCACACCAGAGTATCGTTCTTACAACGATCCCACGGCAACCATACACTGACAGGAAGCTAAGAGTCGCCAGTTACTTAGCAAAGGGCTGTTTGCGCTTTCCTATCGCCTAAAGCGTTATGCCTCGGCGATCATTTGTAACATGCTAAATGACAACGCCATTTACCATATAAATGTCTAAAAAGTAACGAGTGTAAATATACGAAATTAATGTGATGGTTAATGTGATCATCAGTGTACGAACGCTGTTTGGTCTGGTTTAGGTGTGTGGAGTCCAAAGAATCCCAAATAAAACACATAAAAGTAAAAGCTATTCGATGAACACTACTTTATATACGCTAGGTACCACAGCTAAGTACCCAATTTTACGGCGTAGCTGTCTAAGCTCACCTTTGACCTACATTTCTGTATAATGACGTCTGTCCAGGATTTCAGAAATCCGCCGTTCTATTGGATGATTTAATAAGCACTGAAAATGACATGTGGGGAAACAGAGAAAATCCCGTTTTCGATTGGATAAACCTGATACACGCGAAAAATAAAGGCCACACTATTGTAATGCATGATTGTGTTTTACGAAAGTGTGCTTCGTTCGTAGATTTAATTTTTGGGGTATTGCTTTCTAAAGTTTTTTTTTCATATTTAAACAATAAACTGTTACGTGTCAAACAAAATATTTTATGGATAAAATGAATTACTTCTCCAGATGTGAACCGGTTTATAGTAAAAATAGTATACAGACCACAACGCATTTACGTTTGACGGTGTCTATTACGTCCAGACGGAAGGAACAGCCAAACGGCTCGGACCTGGGAATGAATTATGCATCAACATATATTAGATCATGGGAGAAAGAACTACTCGAGAGGTCAACTAAACAACCATTGGCTTACTTCCGGTTCGTTGATGACGTTTGGGGGTTATGGACAGATTAGATGCACTTCAAGAATTCCATCAATTAATTAAGTAACTAAATACATCCAAGAATCAAGATAGAACTCTGGCATGCAACAGAAAAGAATGAGTTTCTAGAAGTCATGACCATCATCCGCAACGGCCACCTTGTCTCAGACCTCTTCACAAAACCTACAGATAAGATCTGTATCTACGAAGGGACTCCTCACATCCGGAATCCACTAAGAAAGCGACCCCATACGGCCTGGTGTGAGGGCAAAACGTATCTGTGCTGACGACGCCAGCTACCGACAGCACACAGAGAGCATCAAGTCTGAGTTGAAACAGCGCGGCTATGACGAGTGTTTTGTTGAAGGGGAGATGAAAAAGGTTGACAGGCGGCAGCGCGACGATTTTCTGCAGTACCAAACTATTTGAGTACCTCTAGTCCTTACATTTTCCAGAGCGCTTCCGAGTGTAGGGGGGATGTACTTCGTAGGCAAATTCATACGCTTCACAGATCCGACGAGATAAAGCAGGTGTTCCCGAAAGTACCGTTGGTTGCGTTTAGAAGAGACAGCAACCTTCAAGACATCCTGGTCAACAAGATGCTCAACCGACAGTTTTTCAATCAGGGTAACTCTTGTGGGCCGTGTGGAGCAAAGAGGTGCGCTGTCTGCCCATATATCGTGGCCGCCGACACCTTCACTAGCGCAGAGGGCGTAACATACAAAGTGAAAAGAAAAAAACAGAATTAGACGCCCATTCTCTGCAATTACAAATTAATATTTAAAGAAAAAAAGGAAAAAACTAAAACAATTAAAAAATGAAGCAGTGAAAGACGGGGTACGCGATGAGAGTTGTGTAATACAAGTAGAAAGGGACGGTAACTGTTTCTTCAGATGTGTTGCTTAAGAGTTGTTTGAAGATTTTTCCAGACACCAAGAGATACGTTCCACGGTCGTGGACTACATGGAGAGTAACGCGGATTCGTTCTCACAACTTGAGGACGGTGACTTCAAGCAGCAGAAACCGCATAAGCGAAGCATGGACGGGGACAAGCGTTTATGGGCGACAGAGGCGGAGCTTACGGCCACTGCTCAGCTGTACAACATAGACGTGTAAATTAAACATGATTCTGTGGGACATTGCAACTGGCTGGGTTTTCTGGCCCATGTGAACAATATAGCGGAAAGGTATATTTTTGTCTCGCAAATGAACATTTTGATTTATAACGCATGCGCAGCAGATGGACTGGTCTGGAGGCAACACCAATAAATCCGGGGGAAGGCGATAATACGACAATTGATGATAGTATTGAAGATGCCGTGACCGGACGATCGCAGCAAAAGCAAACGGAAGTAATAGTGAATATGTCCTCGCGAACTTTATCTCGCGCACAGACCAGTCTGCTGTCAAAAGGTCTCAAATTTGTTCCAGCCAGACAAACTGTTGGTAAAGGTAAAATCATAGCTGACCTTAAGAACTTGAAAAAGACTCATGCGCCTACGATAATATTTTCGCGACCGAGATAGGGAGGAAGATGCTGAAAGGGATGAGTACAGGAAGGAGTCATCGTAGACACCTAACGCCGGAAGGGACAAGTGGCTGGTTGCTTACATCAAAGCCGTCAAAGACGACATTATCTCGGGTCTCAGCAAGAATGTTAAGGTAAATTTGACGAGGAAAGAAAAGCAGCCAATGCAGGAACTCCTAAATGACGATGATATCGTCATCCGGCCAGCAGACAAGGGTTCTGGGATCAACGTCATGGACACCAAAGATTACGTCACGAAGTTGAACGATAAGATGGCAAATAACACCACCTACAAACATGTTGCGGCTGACAACACTACTACTAGAACGGTATATATATATTCAAAACTTTTGAGAAAAAACGTACCTATAACAATGACTAATAAAACAAAAGCCTACATTTTCCCGTGATTTGTACAACGTGAAATGATTTTTGCCGTGAACACGACGCTTTTACTAAGGCGCTTTGAAAAACGCCATGCTTGTCGCGCACTAAAAGCGCATACACTTATAGTTTATTATTTCTTTGCATTTAAATTAATGATCATATTAACTAAATACAGTCAGCGCGTTACCGGTATGCGAATGGGGTACTAAGCTGTGCAAGTCATGTGTAGCTTTATACATGTCTGTTACTGGGACGAAAACACGTCTATACGTATGTAACTTTCTGATAGAACTCTGAATGACGTAACAACAACAACAACAACAACAACACTAGTAAATAATAACGTCGACGTAAGTGTCTTAAGCGTAATGGCGCGTAAACGTTTGTAACAGTAGTTCTCACAACAATACATTTTACAATACTATGCTATTTCGTTGAACACTCCAAATAAATTACTATGTTCGCAAACATGTATTTCACAAAACATATAAATTAGTAAGAAAAGGGTAAATGCTGGTCGGCGAGCATTTTGCGGCGGTTCTCAGTGGAAAACGCTCTCATGTCCCCGAGAGCGTTATACGACAACACGCTTACCTAACAACGGAAAACGCTCGCCTAAACATCATCTTCAAGACACATAAGCACCAATTCTAAAATATCAGTATCACCTTCACACAGACCCAGCATTATTTTCATCTGCAATAAATCAGCAATACACCCTCATCACCTTATGCTATGGCGACTAATCATCTACGGGCACCTTACGACGTCTATTTCACCAAAATCGTACATTTATAAGGCGCCCGGCCGGCGGGAGAAAAAATCGTACGATTAAAAGTCATTTTTATACATGGTACGGTGACTGGGAACCAGTGATATTTTTTCGTTTCAAAACAATGGGATAAAAAAGTGCACATGTTGGAAAACAATGCGTTTTTTTGGAAAACAATGGGTGTGTTTTTAAGCAATGTTTTTTGACACGACTTCACACATGATTTTTTTTATTATAAAGCATAT
>Ga0224511_10003488_pt1 | contig 11354 bp, 5 predicted proteins | sample SF_May12_sed_USG_2_FD_169988 | JGI IMG/M metagenome (GOLD analysis project Ga0224511, IMG submission 169988) | Sediment microbial communities from San Francisco Bay, California, United States - SF_May12_sed_USGS_8_1 | ecosystem: Environmental > Aquatic > Marine > Sediment | place: USA...
TTGGAACTCCAAGTGAACATTTCATGACATAAAGCACTGTCCATAACGCTTCATGAATTTGCATATCACACCAAGCTTCAACATAGACCGTCTCTGTAAAACAGCCTCTGTTTTACTTTTTCTTGTTTCTTATAGCTAAATACTCGCAAAAACGGATTGTGGGCGTCATTAATTAAGTCAGAATCAGTAAGCTTAGTGTGCTTTCTACGCACAAATTATGCAAATGATTCACTGCCGAGCTTTTTCGACTGTGCTTCGGTGATGTCCGTGTTCTTCCCCGCGTGTCTCAGCAACACGTTTGTTTCGATTTTGATTCTTCAAGAAAAAATATTACATTTAGGGCCAAACATAGTAATCCTTCAAATAAGTTACATGGTGTGTTTAACCAGGTTCAACCCTTCAGTCAGAACAACTAGAAGAATACTTGGGAAAACATAATGTACACGCCACATTCTATGAAACATAAATAACATAAAACAGTATCATTGTTTTTGTTGTTGTTTTTGAATCAGCAAAATTGTATATTATTTATTATAAATGCAGACAGTGGTGCTAAAATACCTTTACCCAATAGAATGACAGGATGTTTACACGCACAGTAAAGGTATTGGTCTAGTGCTCGGGTAGTAAAATAGAAAATGTTCAGCACAATGTGTCCCAGTTGCGGCTGCACAGCTGCATCAACTTAGATTGTGGTTATATAGGAATTTATTTAGATTTTTATATTAACTTAACATTAAAATAATATGTGTGTACGATTATTACCATTATTGTTTTTATCACATGTATTTAATATAAACTAAGTGGACAAAATAAATGCTGTTATAACAGAGAGAAAAATGGATTCTTTTCAAACATTGACGATAATGGGAAGCCTATGTTTAGTCGTGTATGGTTCTGAATCATGTTTAAGAATAAATGCACCAACAGTGCAAGAACAGTTTTTGAACAAAATTCTTACTAATGCGACATACTTCACCTTCAAAACAAATGATCTTAAAGTGTGTGGTGGTCAATGTCTGCGCGAAGAGCAATGTGCGTCGGTAAACTTTGAAGAACGCCCCGGTGTTTGTGAACTTAACCAATGGGTTCAGCAAACAGTTACACCTCTTTTGCACCCTGTAATGGGCGCGAACTACTTTCCAAAGTCAGATTTAGGAAACCTTATGGTGAGACCGTTTCTTTCATTACGACATTCTATTTCCGAATGTTTTTTCCGTTGTGTTGTGGCCATAAAGTAATACAACTGATTAACCTGCATGTTTACCTTAATCAAGCACGGTAGATGTTTATTTACTGGCATGAATATGTGCGTTTTGGCTCAATAATATGTCATAAATGTTATACTGCTTGTCGAGCCCGCTTGCAAAAACCGTCACTTCTTTGGATAGATGTTTGTGCGAGCTTGCGTCCGGAGTTGGATTGTCCGGGGCTAAACTTTATAATGGGTTGATAAATTTTAATATTGCTTGGTACATATGTATGTCTTGCTTAGGTTGCTATAGGGAAGTTCCAATCTTCGGAACAGTTGAGAACATTGTTTTATTAGATCTTTTATATTATTCAAAAGGATATATTTCAAGTCAATGGTACGTCTTAGTGATACTTGTCACTGTAGATTTCAAGTGTCTAGATAGTCAATGATATGATTACTACAATTGTGAAAGTAGAATCATATTATCGTCACCTTATTTCCATAACCCAATAAGTCTGTTTTTCGTGTTTTGAGAAAATCGCAGTTGAAAATTTACATATTTGTTTTTTAATACCCTTATTGTTATTTTTTTTCCAATTTTTGTATGATTATATTATTGGTAGCTCTGATGACATGTTGTAAATTTTATTTTAGTATAAGCAGAACTTTGCAAGAAATTTAGAAAAGTATTGATAACAGTTATGGGTTTTATGTGACAATTGATGTTAATTCTTATTTCCAAAACACAATATAAAGTTACGGGGTTTTGAGTAAGAAAAGTCATATGAAATATTAGATGTGAGCTTAAGGACCAATACTGATATTGTTTAAAACATCAGGTTTGAATCATTTTAATACTTTGGTGTTGGGTACACTTAATTGGTACAAATTGATTTAAACAGATTAAATAATTATCCGATTAGAGTATGACCATAATGTTATTTAACATCTAAAGATTAGTTTCGAGTAATGGTTTTGACTTACTTAACAACAGAATGGTTACGTACAAAAAGACCCAGAAATATCCAAGAACTTCTTTATTTATCACTTTTACTTATTGGCAATTTAAAACTTTATACAAGAATACAGTTGCACAACAGACCAAACATCTTCAGATATTTACATATGATTTAAGATCGGGTAAAAATTCTCTTTAACCAACCAACAAACATTGATAAATTTGTCTTCAAATAAACTTATAACTCCATAACTAGTCAGCTTATATAACGAACAGACATTTGTGAAATAGGACTATGAAAAATTGTTTTAAAAAGTGGAAATCATTCAACAATAATCACATTTTAATATTATATCCGAAATTAGGTCTGTCCGAAATACATGCATGTATTGCCATCACCATTTTATGCAACATTTTTAAAAGTTAAGATACATTAATTTATTCACTGGAATTATGTTAACATTTCCAAGGTTTTGGCCAAACATCAAATCATATACTTAAATTTGGAGAAGCATTTGTCCAATATTATATATATTGAATAGTAACCGCTTTACCATTGGAAGCTGACATTTTATTTAGTGTCACATGACTTTAAATGAACAGTTTTATTGGCTAAATAAATGTCGTGTTCTGGAAGTAAAAAAATAACGTCAAACAGACATGTGGGGATTTAGAATTTCATTTCAAGTGCTATTTAGTTACCATACATGTATATAATTTATACCACAATGAAGAGCTTGAAACAAGGTTTCCAACCATACCAAATACTCAATACTTGTAAAAATTGAGTTACGGGGTTATGGAATTAGGGCGACGATATGACTAGCTTTATTGACAGGATAAATATTGCAATGAGTGTATTTAAAGCATAATATATATTAAACATGTTAATCTCTTAAACAATTACCACATACAATGTAATATTGTTAACAATACTGTTATTAAAACAGAACTTACTAAAATAGTTATTAATCAGCAGGAATATGAAGATTAAAATAATAATAGGACCGGGATTCGTGATTCTACGAGAAACCTTATTTCAATTCGGATATGATCCGAAAAACAATTAAATTCGTTATAAATCTAGGTCTTGCCGTTTTAGGTTAAAATCATTGTAAATGTAAATTTGGTTGTACGATTAAAATACAATTGAATTAATTTGAATAGTTTAAGTTCACCTAACCAGTTGTTTCTATATTTAAGAACTTCCACTTATTTAAGGTATGTTCAGGTATCTATGTCGTTTAATTAAATATAACTTAATTGTGTATATTTAGAAATGGTTTTGCGTATTTGTTTTTATAACACTCTAACGTTTTCAAATATTTCAAAGGGAACCATTTTATTGTTTATTTTAATGGATAAAGAACATAATGCAGACTAGTATTCAGTTATGAGTATTTTGTGGAAGAAGAAAACATTAAACAAAACGGTCAATATAATTATATATGGTGACCGGTTTATACACGTTGCACTGAGGTGATTAAATTTAGAGTTTTTGCCTTTCGTATGTTATGTTTGCGTAAGTAAATGTGTATCTAAAGAATTTAAAACGAGTACAATGTATATCTAAAACTTCAATTAGTTTAGGCAATTTAGAACTACGACCTATATGTTGAGTGGGGTTATTGCGTCCCTTTGGTATTGTCGACCTATAACAAATGAATTTTATAACTACAATAGTACATAGATTATTAGTCTCATCCGGGAACTTGACCGTAATCTTGTGTTATGAAACAAACTGCGCTTCATACAACGGACCGCAATATTACGTTATCTCCATTCCGGTGAACGTTCACATGACGACGTCCTATGCCCGCCTGTATGGGGTTAGCTATAAGGCCCGGTCTCGACGCACGAACTTTGTTGAAGCGTTCCTTGAACGCTAGGGAGATGGGACGGCGTTGCTATAGCGTTGGCTTAACGGTAGCGATCGAATGCGAGCGTTGGTTTAGTGGTGACGCGAGCGTTGATAGAGCGGCGTCCTGTACATTCGGGCGTTGGCTCGGCGGGGGTTTATTCTGCTTTTGACTACAGAGCTGAACGGATCGCTTTGATAAATGTTCTGATAGATTGTTGATTGCTTGTTGCAATCTGAGGAGGTTTTGATTCTGCTGCTGGAGTGCACCAATCATAGCCAGCCTCTGTTGAAGTGCTCAATTTCACGCCGCAAAATTTCGGCACACAACTTTAAAAATTATAAAAAATAATATTTTCTTTTATGTACTTAATATTTTGGTCATTGGTTCTGCTATCTACAATGATCATTGATTTTGTTTATTTATCTGCTTTTTATGACATTTGACACTTTTAAAGTCTTGGCCAGGAAATGATAATCATCAATAGCTGTCATCTTCAAGGACTGTTTAATGGCTATTGTAAGAGTTTAATTATCTATTATGCAATCTAACTTTGTTATTTTTATCAAGTACCTTCAAGTACCTGGGTATATAATGTCCAATGTATGTATGCATAATAAGCAGTTTCGTTTAGGCCAAGCCCGTGGTTGGATCTCCAGTCACGGAGCTATGTTCTTTTAGGAATCCCTCAGAACGTTAGGATTACCTAACTTTAAATTACTTAAACTATATAAGTCATTGGTTAACTGTTGAACGTAAATAAAACTTTAAAACTTTAACGGACTTCTAATTACTGCTTCAAGCAACATCATACTCGGAATACCGAAGTCGTTCAACTTATAGAGTGCGAAATATTCACTCTCAGCATCAGTTTTAGAATACAGTTTTACTGACACATCTGGTGGGATTATGTAACTTACCTCGTGTGATCATGTAATAAATATGAATCAATTATTACTGCAACTTCTTCTGTCTGAGTGACTAGAAACCAATAGAGCAATTTGTAAATTATTACACTTAACGTCTTAGAACCATCATTTTCATATTTCATCTCTTATTACTGGATGGCAATGATTAATTAAAATTTCATATATATGAGCACAGTCAAAATATGAACTGTTTCACCATTTAATTTTTTAATATTTTTTTTTTTCATATTTTAATATAAATGTTTAATTTAGGGGAGATCATTCAAATTAACTTTAACATTGAAGCCTATGGAAAAAAATACAAATTCTTTTATTATTTAAATCTAAATTGACTTTGAAGCAAATTGTTCTGGTAGACAGCATAATATATTTACATATTTCAACAAGAAATCTGCACTTAACCATTGAAAAACTGAGAAAATAGCATATTTCTAGTTTTAAAGGGAGATAACTCATTAAAACAAAATTACCAAGGGGAGATTATAAACTTCTGTCTACTTCTGTCACACAGCTGGTACAATTTGTCAATGTAAACTGTCGCTTGGACTTTCCCGTTTAATATTTTAATGCTAACATTTAAGTTCTCGTATGCTTGCTTTTGGACAGAATATTTGGTTATGATGGGTCTAGAGGCGAATTTAGCTTGAGTTGTAGTTTTTGCTTAGAAAAAAGAATCCAGTGTTACACATTAACATATTCATTGCTACAAAAGTATATAACAATAACATAATCTCGCAACACATATTTATTAACCATTTAGCAGCTTGGATGTTATTATTTATTCCACATCAACGAAATGTTACAAGCGTTCAGCCAAATAAAAGGTTGCATATCAATTTTTTTTAGTAGGTGTCAATGCCCCTAACATGACCTTGGTATGTTCAAGCGTTCAGCCAAATGAACGGTTGCATATCAATGCCTTTTTAAGTAGATGTCAATGCCCCTAACATGTCCTTGGTACGCATCAGTGTCGGCCTGTCGATATTTACTTTTTTCGTTTCTCCCGACATACCCAAGTGAGTATCTTTGCTTAGTTTCTTGTCTATTGGTGTGCCAATTGACGACAGTTATGAATGATTAAGTAATGGATCTTAAGCGTTTTATGACAATACTACTACTATGCTCTGACGTAAGAGAAAGCGGACCATATTAAAAAAACAGTCGCAAACTATCAAAAGAATTAACAACTCATAATCCTACTGTTTTTAATAAATAAAACATACCATGCATGGATCGTAGGCGTTTTATGACAATAATTTTATCATGCTCTCATGGCTCTAATGTAAGAGAAATCGGACCATTCTAAATAACAGTCGCATATAATCATAAAGAAAGTATTCAACTGTTGAATTAATAGAACAAAGCACTAAGGAACCTTTAACAACCAACAGTTCCCATGTGGCTATGTAAAACTTCTGGTGTGGTTATGTAATTTACCTCGTGTGATCATGTAATAAATATGCATCAATTATTACTGTAACTTCTTCTGTCTCAGTGACCAGCAGGCATGCAAATGTTTTATTGACGTAGACATTTAAATAAATGAACATATTAAATATATGGTCAGACATTTTTACATACATTACTTCCTAAATTTACTTAAGGTACATCTTATTTTGTTGGGCTCTTTATCAAATTTAATATTATCCAAGCAAACATGCCACGAGCATTACCATTCTCATTCTATTAATCAAATGGCCAGTTTAAATTGTTTTATAATAAAACATTGTAATTTTCTTATTTGTTAAATGAACTCCCCTCCGGTTTGGTCAGAAACTTACAAGAAAGTACATTTTCGAAAAACTAATTGTCCTTGTTACCAACGTTTTTGGGACATCATACCTGCTTGTGGTACTTTCGGTTGGCGGCAATTCGTTTAAACCTTGTCATGTACCTGTTGGGAAATCGTTGACACACGCAGTTGAGTCCGAATGTCTCAGGACGCCACAAACACTGCCTCAAAGTTTGATCTTAGCACAATTCTGCAGTTATCAATTTCATTGCAACTTTGCATTTAGTGAGCTAAAACACTTTATTGACGTCTAAAAATGTCATGACAATCAGTTAACTTTAAGATGTTTTTTTCAGATTTGTAACTACACTGTAAAAAGGGTATACGAGTAGTGTAAAAAAATAATATAAACATGCAAAACTTCCATTTTTCTCATTATAATTGCCTTAACCATGTGCAAAAAACACTTAAATGTATACCTAATCTTTTTCACATATTTACGTTGAATGTCAGGAATTGAAAGTATAGGTATTTGTAAAGTCTTAAAGAAGCAATTTTACAGATTTTAACAAATGATAACTTAACTTCATTAATTATAAAGACAAGAGAACAGAATTTGATGAGAAACTTAATTCTAAAGTTAATTACCTGTTATATGTAATTCACAGAGAAGAAATAATAATGTTGAATCTCCGATGTGAAAAATATTATGACACGTAAGCAAAAAGATAGAAAATGCGTGAATTCTTGTGTTAAATGATTTTATTCCATTAATCAATTAAATTCGCTACAATATGTATGCTGTATTGTATTCAAACAAGCAAATGCTATCTAAAGTGTATGCTTTATCTAGCAGTTATTAAGACTTGTTTGCGTGTTTTACCTTAGGTATTCTTAGAATAAAAATATAGGTATTTTAGGATAACTTAAAAATATTGTTAATTTAATGTGCGCCGTAATAAATGACTGCCTAGTTATATTTTTCAGGACCTCTTGAATCATTGATTGTATGTTTACAATTAAAAAAAAATAGTTCTGCTCATGCGCCAGAGGGCGTCAATAGTGTGGCATCTTTCATTACTATTGATAAACATATTTAATAAAACCGAGGCTGCTTTTTCTCCATGCACGCCGTGCTTTCCTTTCCTTACATTGAAAACGGCAATATTTGACCAACTTACAAATGAATAGTGGTCGTTCATTAATGAGTGCTATGTAATATTAACAGGAAACATCTCAATGAGTAAGTAGATTTTTCTTGACCATAAAAAAGGAAATATTTTTGAAATATTTTTAAGGAACACTTATTTGGTTGAACATTAAATTAAGAACAACTGAATTATGTATATACAAAATGTGTGTATTTGTTTAATTAATAATGTTATAATAATAATCAAACACCGTCTAAATCTTAAGAATATTTGAGATAAATAACATTGTGCAAACTAGTATTTAGTGTTGTATGTTTTTCTTTAAAAGAAGAATACATTTAACAAAGAGGTCAACATTATAGGTTATATAGACGTTGCATTTAGGAGATTATATTTTAATTTGCCTTCATTTTTACATATTAAGACTCATTGTAAAACGAGTATGTCATAATATTTTTAATCTTTTAGCAAATAAATGAGGGACGTTGAAATTATTAACTAATCGAAACAAAGAGACGTTTAAAAACTTAAAAACACTTTAAAACCCGATATGCCGAAAAAATGCGATATATTTCTGTTAAAATATTTTACTGAAGTCGTAAATACTGTATGCACATTAGTTATGTACACTCTATATTTAAAGGAGCTAGAGCACAGAAAATTGGGTTGAAAAGTACTTATCTTAGAATATGATATATGTAAGAGTCTTAGCAATGAAATGTGATGTAAAATGGCTGACACTAAAAATATTTTGACTACATATTTTAAAAGATGAAAAATGCATGTAATATGAGGTAAATCCTTTTTGTGTCCGTGGACAAGAAAATGAATTCCTCTCATAATGAATGGTATATTGGAAATGTCCTGCTTTGTGCACATTTTTCTTCAAAACTAGCACATGGTACCTATTGTATATGCTCTATTACGCAGTTATTTAGACTTTTAAGGATAGTTTAGATTTTTCCCATGTGAATGCCCAAACCGTGCTCTGGTGACTTTAAGTATATTTTAGAGACATTTGGTGTATACATTTACCGAAAAGCGCTCTACAGTATTATTATAGAAATATTTAAATATATCATTTTAATCAGTAAATTGATTTTTAATTTTAGAAACTACAAAAACTTGAAAAAGTGTCATACATTTAATTTGTTCATTCTAATATAAGAAATAGGAACCCGCTGATAAAATAGCCGTTGCTACTAAAGTGAATAACAATAACATAAACTCTCAATACGTATTCATTAACCATTGAACAGATACTAATATGCTAATTTGATTTACCTTTACATTATCTAAATGTAGATTTTAAACGTACGGGGAAATAACGGGTGGATATATCGATGCCTCATTGCGTTTGTATCGATGGCCCTCACATGTTGTAGGTAGGCAACAATGTCGGTCTGTCAATAATAACTGTTTTCGTTGCTCTCAATAATAACGCAGTGAGTACCGTTGCATTTGTTTTGCCCTTTCCATTGGCATGAGTTCTGACGATTGCTATGTGGCACATACAGATATGGATTTCAGGCGTTTTATTGTAATGCATTTGTAATTTATTCATGGTCTCACATAATCTAAGGCCATGAGCAATTAAAAAGAATATAGTCGCATTATATCATAAAAATATACAAAAGTTTATAAATCTACTATTTAAAATAAATAAAACAGCGCGCAGGAGGCTTGAACAACAAACCGTTCCCGAGTGATCTGGTTATCTCCTGTATTACCTGGTAGTATTAAAGTTGTTTAATAATGTAAAACATTGTCATATCCTTGGTATTCAAGGGACTACTCCGCGGTCTGGTCGGGACACACAAAAATGTAATTTTTCGAAAACCTATACATTTGTTACTATTGTTTGGGGGAATCAAAACCTATGTTGTGGTACTTGAATATGTCCTCTATCGGTTGGCGATTCTTTTTAAACCGTGTATTTAAATAACTGTTGAAAACGTGGGGAAAGCGTTGCAGGCGATGTTGCCAGGCCGCCACATAACTGCCTCGCATATTTCCAACCCAATTTATGTGCTCTAACTTACAGTATATGTGTTTCACAGACAGGAAATGATAATGTTGAACCATCGTTTTGAAAAAAAAAACCAATCCGACAGATCAGCAAAAGAAAACTGGGGTAAAATTATTTTCTGGCATGTTGGCAGGCACCGACTTCACCCAAAGTGTGTATGATATACTGTAATATTTTGTGTTTGTTTGTTTTTCTTCATAAATAAAAAATATTTTTTTCAGAACAAGCAAATATTATTTTGAGCATACGCTTTAATTGCTTCAATTATCAAGCAGTTATTGGGTATTGTTGGCGTTTTTCATTTGTCAAAACCAGGTAATTGTTTAGATTTCTAAATCCTTGGTTTTCTAAGAAGTTATGTCAAGCATAGTCTTTTTATACTTGCATAATACACTGCAAATACAATTACATTAAACATTTACAGCAAGAATAAAAAGATGTTATCGTTTGCACATTTTAATTATTTTAAACTACATTATGACAAACTGTCTGGTAAAGCCAGACAATAATGTTTATTATTTATGTGATATTTTTAACGAATCATCCATAATACCAATGCAGATAATTATAGTGGATATTCAGGTCCCTTTACCCAAAGGAGACTTCAAACCAGTTCATCTCGCAAACCCTACATTGGTGATATTAATTTTGATCTGGAAACAACAGACCTCAGTAAGAAATACTTATAGTTTGTAAGAGTGAAACTGAAATCGTTTATAACTTTTATTGGCAACAACGTATGTGCAAAGTTTTATGTATTTAGCACTAACTAGTACTAGTTATTCTTTAAATACCCACATACTGCGAAAAGAATTTTTCAGTGATTTACCTAAACAAAACCATATGACTTTTACAGTTGGCGGACATTACCTGTCATAGAAAACACAGATACCAGGATAGCAGTGTTCGATTTGGGCAGGACTACATGTTTTCCAATACGTTTACCAACTGAACCCATATATGGGGCAAGACAACCCACTGGCCTCTCTGTTGATGGCGAACTTCTTTTACATCTTGGACATTCAAAAGACACAACAGATATACGAGTCGTACAGTCAGCCCTGCATTTATTTTCTGCCTAGTTGAAAATAATTCCGAACTGTGATTTTCCTTTGTACTAAGAATTCTCTCTTTTTCATCCATTTCTGTTTAATTTTGCTTCTTTTTACTTTCCTATCGTTTTGTTCACCTTCTATGTGGCCTGGTTGGAGAGATTAAATGCAGTTTTCTTTCTTTTTCTTCACCAAAAAATGTTGAGAAAGTGTGAGGTTTGCTATAGCTTAAAACTGGTTTAAACTCCCAATGAAAGTCATTGACCGTACCAAGGCGGTAACTCAACATTTCTTGGAGAATTCGTTTAAGAAATTATCAATAAAAAGAAAATAAAAAAATAAAAATGCGAAAAACACAAAAATATAGTTTGTCTAAATGTCTGTTGCGTCATGATGTTGTAAGAGTTTGTGTCGTTCCTTGTGTTAGTTTTTGTACGGGCCATTTTGTC